>Ga0268299_1001524_pt1 | contig 39514 bp, 23 predicted proteins | sample NOBtaG_FD_193484 | JGI IMG/M metagenome (GOLD analysis project Ga0268299, IMG submission 193484) | Activated sludge microbial communities from bioreactor in Nijmegen, Gelderland, Netherland - NOB reactor | ecosystem: Engineered > Bioreactor > Aerobic > Activated sludge | place: Netherlands... | reverse complement strand
CTGCTTTTTTGTCTGGCTCAAAATTCGGGATGACTCATGTCTACCGCCTACGTTTGGCCATCTCAAATTGCCTGCTTTTTTGTCTGGCTCAAAATTCGGGATGACTCATGTTTTTTATGCGGTCTGGACGGGACTCGAACCTTTACTTTCGACTACCTTAGCATAAATCATAAAACTTTGAAAATTAAGTTTTTGAAAAATTGATTCGATGCAAAGGAAGGTAATAAAATGTAAAATTAGATGATTATTACGACAACAATTTGACAACAAACATTTGAAACCGCCTTAAACGGCGTATCTTTGAGCCGGAAAAAACTTAGATATGCCCACTGTTTGTTTTAATTTGAGAAACAAAACGGAATCCAATCCGCTCGTTTACCTTATTTTCCGATACGACGAAAAGAAGTTCGTGTATTCCACCGGACAGAAGATTGCTCCAAAGTTTTGGAACGACGAAAAGCAACGGGCGAAGGAAACCAAGCAGTTTCCCGAATACCCCGAGTTTAATGCCTATCTGAACAAATTGGAAGGGCAAGCGCAAAGCATTTACCGCCGCTATCTGAACGACGGAAAAACTCTGGATTTAGACACCTTTAAAGAGGAAATGGAAATTGAGAGCGGCAACAAAAGGGCAAGACAAATCCCCCTGTTCACTTTCGTTGAGAACCTAATATCTGAAAGGGAAAACGCCACCCAGTTGAGCGGCAAGCAATATGCGAAGGCAAGTATAGTAGTGTACCGAACCACTCTTAAACACCTCAAATCCTTTGCCGAAAAGAGCAAAAGGAAAACCCTTGACTTCGGAGATATTGATTTGGAGTTTTACCACGATTTCACCCAATTTCTTTTCAATTCGCCTAATTCTTTTACCGCCAACAATGCGGGTAAGATTATCAAAACCCTCAAAACGTTCCTCCATGAAGCGACGGAAAGAGGCATAAATAACAACTATGCCTTTCGCTCCAAAAAGTTTAAGGTCATGTCAGAGGAAGTCCCAAACGCCTACCTGACCGTTGAGGAACTCAACAAACTCTTTCTTTTGGATTTGTCGGAACACAAACGGCTCGAAAAAGTCCGGGACTTGTTTTTAGTAGGGTGTTTCACGGGGTTACGGTTTTCTGATTTCACGACCATTCGCCCGGAGTATATCAGAACGGTTGACGGGGTAGAAATTATTGATATTCAAACCCAAAAAACAGAGCAAAAGGTGTCCGTTCCCTTGCACCCAATCGTAAAGGCGATTTTCAAACGGTACAACGGCATACCGCCAAAGGCAATGAGCAACCAAAAACTAAACAAGTACCTGAAAGAGTTGTGCCAGTTGGCCGAATTGGTCGAGCCTACGGTTTTGACCAAGACAAAAGCGGGAAAACGTGTACAAGAGGTTTGGAGAAAGTCCGACCTGATAACCACCCACACCGCCCGCCGTTCTTTCGCCACAAACGCATTTAAGATGGGTGTGCCGTCATTGTCCATCATGCTAATTACAGGCCACAGGACGGAAAAAAGTTTCATGCGCTATATCAAAATCCAGCGCGAAGAAAACGCCGTCCTAATGGCCCAAAACTCCTTTTTTAGAGGTGAAACTTATCCGGGGAAGACAGAGAGGGGTTTAGTAGAAGAAATCATTTACAGCCGAAATTAGACCCTTGTAGGGACTGTTTCGGTCGTTTGATATGCCCTTGCAGGAACACTTTTGATGTAGCACTTAATGAGCCGCTGGGCAGGCTCACCATGTTTTTCACTCAAATCTAACTGGCATGAAAGTCATTTTAGATGGTGCTACCATTGAGGATTTTGTAAACATCCTCGAAGCCCGGCTCGTTACCTCATTCGAGCAAAAAATTCTCACCGTCATTCAAGACAAAATCGAACGAAAGGAAATTTTCCTGAACCGTAAAGAGGCCGCACAGAGGTTAGGTATTGGCCTTTCTACTCTTAACACTTTAAGTAAAGAGGGAGCGGTACAGAGTTACCGTTTAGGCGGCAAAATTCGCTACAAAGAAAGCGAAATCGAAGGCGCACTCGAACAGGTCAAAAATCTGAAATACAAACGGGGGCAATGAACGGCGGCAAAATGGTTCTGGCCGTTTTCAAGGAAAACCCGGAACGGAAAGACATTTTCGATCTTGCCAAACAGGTCGAATTGCCTTTCCAGTTTTTCAAGTTAGAGAAACCCCGTCGTGCCTACCTGAAACGCCGCAAGGTCAAAGCAGTTATTCAAAGTTGGAACACAGACGGTGAAAAGGTATTGCACACGGGGTTGATTCCGGTGGCAAAGGATTGGCATTTCGGCGATAACTTCGGAGAGGAAACCCACACCCGGAAGGACTTTATTGTTGCGCACTTCCGACGTACACCGGAAGGGCAAAGGGAGTTCCTTCTCTTCTACTTTTTCGGGATTGTCCCGTTGGACAAGGTTGGGGCCACCCGTGAAGTTTTTGCAGAATGGACAAGAATGGAAAAAGTAAAGGCGGCCCGATGAAGCCGCCTCTACTTATTGGAAAAACATAGATGTTACAAAGGTATGAAATCCAAACAAATTCCCTCTGGAAGCGGACTAACTACTACCGTCTCAAAGGGTAAACAATCTAACACAAAGCCTCTAAATGCTGAATTGCGGTTTATCAAAGTGTTTTATCGGTTGCGTGAAAAGTACGGAGTGAGCGTTTCCGACTACTGTTTACTATACTGCCTGCACAAAGATACCAATGTAAAAAATGCTGTTTCAAAACTGGCAAACAAGGAACTCGCTGAAATACTTCGGGAACACCGGAACACGGTCAGTAACGGGATTAAGCGTCTTTTGAAAAAATCTCTAATTGACAAAAGTCCTAAAGGGCTGACCGTTGACAAAGAGGTAAAAAAAGAACTCCGGGAGGGCGAAGGCTACTTTTCGATCATTGACCTTGACCTGAAAAAGAGTCTGGGTTTGGGGTGGAATGAGTGCTGCCTACTTTGGAGTTTGTTTCTTCTGGAAAAACGAACAGGTTTTTCCTTTTCCGGGACGAAACACTTTTGCAAGACTCTTTTCATGCCGGAACGAACTGTAAAGGAAGCGTTGAAAACATTGGAGGCAAAAGCGATGATTGAACGGGCGCAAAGGTTTCAAAACAGCAAAAAAGGCCGGGTTGTCAAAATCGCTCCTGAAATAAGGAAAGAACTGGCAAAAAGCGAAAACAAGTGCCTCAAAGGAGGTAAAGTGTAGGCAAATGATAATGCACAAATCTTGCCCTTTACCGACCCAGTTTTGCACAATTTCTGCCCTTTACTTTTGGTAGATGGTAATCAGTTAGTTACAAGGTTGATGCACAAATCTTGCCCCATATTATACCAAAATTTGTTTTTTTAATCAATCTGATACGGATAGTTATAGGACGGAATCTTTTGCTGCGCAAAAAATTCCATACTCTGAAAATGAATGTAGGAGCAGAAAAATGACCGGAGTAGTTAACCACTAACTCTCACTCAATTTTTCACGTCATGGAAGAACAATCAAAAAAGAAAGGCCGGGGAATGGGAAACCGAAACCGCCTTACGATGGAGACCAAAAAGCAATTGTCGGAATTTGCACTTGAAGAACTGCGAAAACTTTGGAAGCACTTTCCGGCATTGGAGACAGACAAAAAGGTACGCGCCCTATTGAAATTTGCCCCTTATTTCCTCTCCAAAGGAAACGCGACCAAAGAGGAAGTCGAACTTCAAACGATACTCTTTGAAACGCTCTTACCTCATTACAGGAAGTTAGGGACGTATCTAATGCACATAACACAGGAAAAGCGGTTTCCGGTACTTATCTTATTTCTGAAACTGTTTACGCCGGAGCAGGCCAAGCAAATCGGAGATGCCATTGGAGGAAAAGTGTAGGTACAGACAAGCAGGAAAAACGACTTTCAGAACACCTAAAGAACAGGCTAACCGCAAGAACAAAAGGCGTTGTTGAAAATCAACGGTTTAGACACAGTGGGGGGTGTTACAAGTTGGTTCGGCATTCAAAAGATGGGTACATTGGAACACCCCCACCCTTAAAACCTATTTTGTGGGTACGCCCGCAAGTAGGGTACACTCTCGTTCGGGTGCGGTCGGTCGGTGGAAAAAGTGGTATTTTATTGCCCCGGTAAAAGTTGGGTGTATCTTCGCATTACACTTTTTAAATATTTTACTATGTTCTCAAATCGAAGAAAATCAGCAATACTTGAACTCCATTCAAAACAGGTAATAGATAAAAATACGGGCAAAATTACCATTGAGCGTATTACCTATGAAGCATGGCAACGAGATGCCTCCGAAACAATTAGGAAATACTTAGGTACGGATACCAAGTTTTACACTGATTTTATTGCATTGAAAATCATAAACATACCCATTCAGCAAAAACCAACTGACCAAGAATTGGCACTGGAATATGAGCGAATGGCACAGGCGAATGTGATACTGTCCGACTGTATTGTATTTTTGAATAATGGCGGCTATTTATATCGAAGGCCGATTTTATTTGGATGGTTGCCTGTCACAGCACAAGTTACCATTTTTGGGGTGTTTGGTACACTTATGTACAACATTGGACATAATACCGTGCCGGAGAAACAAACATTTGAGGCAGAGTACAAAGATTGTCAACAAGCCGTGAAAAACTTGTCTTACGAAAGCGATAGCCTTAGAAAAGTTATTACCCGAATGCAAAATGAAAGCACTCCTGAAAAGCCAAAACCTGAATAGGCAAAAGGTGTTCAAAAAACTATTCAATCCAACTTTACCCATTCCACCAAATCACGGGACGTACACGCTGCCCGGTCGTAGTAAAGAGCATACCTTTCCCAATCCGGCCATTCGTAAAGTTTTTCGTCATGCTCTTTGACCCGGTAAACGACAACGTACTTTTTTCCACCCCGTTTTACCCCTCCTTGTACCGTCCCGACCTCGGTTTTTTCATCGTAGTTTCCCATGTAAAGGGTACAGCCGACATACGCCATACCTGCCTTTTCCCAACCTTGCGCGGCAACATGAAACGGGCTATTCATTCCTTTGGGGCGCACAAACTTTATGGTTAGGGGTAAGTAGGGCAGCCCCTCGCCTTTCAACATCTCAAAGTAATCCGAATACCACGACCACGTTTGTGTAACTTCCTGTTCCGCTAAAACTCATTCTTTCGCCTTTTTCGGAGAGACTGTAAAAACAACGCTGTCAAGGGTAATAGGCAAACCGGAAACGAAAAAGTTGAGGTTGTCCTTTTTGTAACTGCCGATGGTTTGGGCAATCCATCGTTTTTGAATGGCGGTTACTTTGGCTGAATCAGAAACGGATAGGCTCGAAATTGGCCGGAAAAAACGGACAGAATCCACCCACCGTTTTGCAAAGTCTGAATTTTCCAAAAACGCAAACATGGGATGTTTGGAAACGTCATCCACCGGGGCGGCGACAACCGGGGCAGTTACCGTTGTCGGAATTGTATCCTTTACAATCGGCTGAACAGGTTCGGTTCCCCGGTTTGGAGTTGGCAGGGACATACCCAAAGCCACCATAGCCACCAATAAGGCCGAAATCGGTGCTGCCCAATTCACCCAACGCGGAAAACGGAACTTGGCGTTTAGAAACCTCTGGGTGACTGGAAGAATCCACAGCGCGGCAATTCCGAAAAAGAGGCCGGGCAAAAACCATCCTTCTAAAAGAGAGAGCGTGCAAAGGAGAGCCGTGAAAATGCCAATGGCGTACAAAACGCCGATGCGAAGGCCGGAAAGAATCATTTGGGTACTCATAAGCCGAATAGTTGGAGTTTAAAAAGTGATTTTGATGGGAAAGCGAGGGAGAACTTAGCCCAACTTGCTGTAAATCCCAAAGTGTGCCATTGGCGGCAAAATTGAACCTGCAAGTACCAAAACGGCGCAAAACGACAACGCGGGCGACAACGCAAATAAAAAAGTCCTTGTAGCCGATTGAGGTACAAGGACTTATCTAAAATGTACGCGGTCTGGACGGGACTCGAACCCGCGACCTCCGCCGTGACAGGGCGGCATTCTAACCGACTGAACTACCAAACCATGCTTTGGTTAAAAAGCGGGGCAAAGATACACGAACACTTTTCGTTTGTCCAAGCAGGTTTGAAAAAATTTCTGGAGAAAGACTTTTTGCCTAAGCCAGCGTACCTTTGCCCGCCTTCCGACCTCAAACCGGATCCGGAGGCGAAAACAATCGGTTCCCAACCGAAAAGGAACCTGGCAGTCACTTCATCCTTATCCAGATCATGGCTATGACCTTCATGGATTTTGAAAAGCCCTTAGAAGCCCTGTACGAGCAACTGGAGAAGCTCCGGGAAGTCGGGGAAAAGGGCGAGGTGGACGTAACGGACATGATCCGGGAGCTGGAAAGCAAGATCCAGCAGAAACGAAAAGACATCTTCGCCAACTTAAGCGGCTGGCAAAAAGTGCAGCTCTCTCGCCATCCCGACCGGCCCTACACGCTGTACTACGCCAATACGATCTGCCACAAGTTCATCGAACTGCATGGCGACCGCTGCGGCGGCGACGACCACGCCATCGTGAGCGGCCTGGCCAACTTGGAAGGACAAACCGTGGTGGTGATCGGACACCAGAAGGGCGTGAACACCAAAATGCGCCAGTACCGCAATTTTGGCATGGCCAACCCGGAGGGCTACCGAAAGGCGCTTCGGCTGATGAAAATGGCCGAACGATTCGGTTTCCCGGTCGTCACCCTCATTGACACACCGGGCGCATTCCCCGGCCTGGAAGCGGAGCAACACGGGCAAGCCGAGGCAATCGCCCGAAACCTGTTCGAAATGGCCCAATTGCGCGTGCCGATCCTGTGCTACATCATCGGGGAGGGAGCATCGGGCGGCGCCTTGGGCATCGGTCTCGGCGACCGCGTGTTCATGCTCGAATACACCTGGTACTCGGTGATTTCTCCGGAATCCTGTTCGTCCATCCTGTGGCATTCCTGGGACTACAAGGAACAGGCAGCCGAAGCCCTCAAACTCGATGCGGACCACATGCTGGAATTCGGCCTCATTGACGGCATTGTCCGGGAGCCGCTTGGTGGCGCACACAATGCCCCGGAGGAAATGGCCGCTACGCTCAAGGAGCACATTCTTGCCGAACTGGACACCCTTGGCAAACTGAACCCCGACGAACGTATTGCCGCACGGATCGCCAAGTACAGCAACATGGGGCATTACCGCCGCTTGCCGACCGCACCGGCCGGCAAATAGGCGCGGGCCAATTCCTTTCGAACCACCTAAACCGTTTGTATATGCTGGAAAAACTGCGCACCTATTTTTTATCAAGACAGCTTCGCCGGGCACTCGCGGAGCAAAACAGGCAACGCAAAGCCCATACCCTCCAAAGCGCCCACACGATCGGGATACTTTTTGATGCCACCGAGGAAAAAGACCGCAAGGACGTGTTGGCTCTCGCGGAACTGATGCAGGAAGTACAACGCAAAAAAGTGCGCCTGCTCGGTTTTGTGGACGACAAGCAGCCGCTCGGACAAACGCAATTCCCGCAGTTCACCCCAAAAGACATCAAGTGGAACGGCAAGTTCGTCAGTACAGCCGTTGATACATTCCTGTCCGACAAACCCGACCTGCTGCTTTGCCTGAACAAACATCAGGTACTCCCGTTGGCCTGGGTGGCGGCAGCATCCAAGGCAGCCATGAAGATTGGTACCACCACGCCGCCCCCGCACGATTTTGACATGGTGCTGGAAACGCCGGCAGAAAAGGGCATCCGTTTTTTTGTGGATCAACTCGAACTTTATCTAAACAAAATCGTGCCTTCCAAACATGAGCCTGCATCAACGCTTTAGGGGTACCGGTGTGGCGCTGGTCACGCCGTTCAAGGAAGACCGGATTGACTGGGGCGGCCTTGAAAAAATCATCGAGCACGTCATCGAAGGCGGGGTCGAGTTTCTCGTCAGTCTTGGCACCACCGGCGAGTCGGTCACCACGTCGGAGGAGGAGCAACGCCAAATTCTGGACTTCACCATCCGGGCCAATCGCGGGCGCCTGCCCGTTGTCGCAGGGGTATTTGGCGGCAACAACACAGCCGAATTGGTCCGCAAAATGCACGGCTTCCACTTCGAAGGCATTGATGCGCTGCTCTGCAGCAACCCCGCCTACAACAAGCCCAGCCAAGAGGGAATTTTCCAGCATTACATGGCCTTGGCGGAAGCCTCACCCTTGCCCATTATCATCTACAACGTGCCCAGCCGCACGGCTTCGAACATGACAGCCGAGACCACCCTGCGCCTGTCCCATGCGAGCGACAAGTTTCTGGGGATCAAAGAAGCCAGCGACGATATTTATCAGATCACCAAAATCATCAAGGGAAAACCCGCAAATTTTTTGGTACTCAGCGGCGACGATTTCATCACGCTGCCGCTGATTGCCTCCGGCGGCGACGGCGTCATTTCGGTGATCGCCAACACGACCCCGCGCCCGTTCACGGACATGGTGCGCGCGGCCCTGCGTTTCGACATGCCACAGGCCCAAAAACTGAACCTGAGGCTACTCGATCTGTATCGGCTGCTGTTCACCGAGGGCAATCCTGCCGGCGTAAAGGCCGCCCTGGAAGTCCAAGGATTGTGCTCCCGAGATACGCGACTTCCGCTGGTGCCCATGTCGGAAGGCGGGCAGCAGCTGATTCGTGCCGAACTGGCCAAAATCCAGGGCTGAAGGCCGATCAAAAATCATCTTCTTCTTCCATGCCGTTGTCTCCTGCGACTACGGGAGCAGCAACGGCAGAGCGGGTAGGCGAACCGGACGCGACTTTTTCCTTGATCTTTATCTCGATCTCGGCAGCCATTTCCGGGTTGTCCTGTAGAAACAGTTTGGCGGCATCGCGGCCCTGAGCAATTTTGGCGCCCTCGTAGCTGTACCATGCACCGCTTTTCTGGATGATATCGAGGTCGGCGCCGAGGTCAATGATTTCACCCACTTTGGAAATGCCTTGTCCGAAAACGATGTCGAACTGTGCGACGCGGAACGGCGGGGAGAGTTTGTTTTTCACCACCTTCACTTTTACCTGGTTGCCCACCACGTTTCCATCCTTGTCCTTCATGGCAGCCCCGCTCTTGCGGATGTCGAGGCGAACCGAGGCGTAAAACTTGAGCGCGTTGCCGCCGGTGGTGGTCTCCGGGTTGCCGAACATCACGCCGATTTTTTCGCGCAACTGGTTGATGAAGATGCAGCAGCTACCCGTGCGCCCGATGGCTGCGGTGAGCTTCCGCATGGCCTGGCTCATCAGGCGCGCCTGAAGCCCCATCTTGGAATCGCCCATTTCGCCTTCGATCTCCGAGCGGGGCACAAGTGCGGCGACGGAGTCAATGACCACGATGTCCACTGCGCCCGAGCGGATCAGGTTCTCCGTGATTTCCAAGGCTTGTTCCCCGTTGTCGGGCTGGCTGATGAGCAGGTCGTTCACGTTCACGCCGAGATGTTCGGCATAAAACCGGTCGAAGGCGTGCTCGGCGTCAATGATGGCAGCAATGCCGCCCTTTTTTTGACACTCCGCTATGGCATGGATGGCCAGAGTGGTTTTGCCAGACGATTCTGGGCCGTATATCTCGATGATGCGGCCCTTTGGGTACCCGTAGCACCCGAGGGCTATGTCCAAGCCGAGCGAGCCGGAGGGAATAACCTCCACTTCCACGGCTTGTTTGTCGCCAAGGCGCATGATCGTGCCCTTGCCATAGGTTTTGTCGAGGCGGTCAATGGTCGCCTGTAGCGTCTTGAGTTTGTTGTCTTTTTCCGTTGACATAAGCTGCGTTGTTTATTGAAAGTGGCGACAAAAATAAACAAAATGTTTTTGCGCGTATGCCCCCCGATATATTTTTTTAAACTCAATTTGTGCAACAAGCAGTTAATCCAATTGAAAAACAAAGGGTTGTATAAGTAAACGGTCTAAAAAAATCTTAAAAAAAACGTTCAAAAGCATTGACTCAAGACGCTTCGTTGTACCCGGAAAACAAAAAAATGTTGAACATCGAAAACGAGAACCTAATTTTTTGTTTCAAAAATGCGACAACAAACACGCTCGTCGCATGCAGCACGGCCTATCCGGTCGAAGGGTGCCAGTCTGCCCGCCCGCGCATGAACATCTCTCCGATTCCAAGGTTTTAGGGGGAAATTCGACTTCGCCATGCCAACTTTGACGAAATTTGCACCTTGTGGCATCGAAACGCGCCAAACACTTCAACCGCCCCCGCAATGGCAAAAACGATAACCGGCTTTTCCAAACTGAGCAAGCGCCAAAAAATCGAATGGCTGGCGGGCAATTTTTTCAAAGACCCGCCCGCTGCCGAAGCGGAATTGATCGCATGGCACCGCCGGGACGAAGCACAGCAGCGCATCATTGACGGGTTCACGGAAAACGCAGTCAGCAACTTCACGCTCCCCTTCAGCGTGGCGCCCAATTTCCTCATCAACGGGCGCCCGTATGCCGTTCCGATGGTGATCGAGGAAAGCAGTGTGGTGGCGGCGGCCTCCAGCGCGGCCAAATTCTGGCTCGACCGCGGCGGCTTTCACGCCGAGGTGCTGGACATGGTAAAACTCGGACAGGTACATTTCCGCTGGGGCGGCGCCCCCGACCGCCTGCAAGCCTTGTTTCCCGACCTGAAAGCGCACCTGACGACCTCCAGCAACGACCTGACGGCAAATATGCGCCAACGCGGCGGCGGTTTGCTGAACATCGAACTGCTCGATTTTACCCACCTCGAACCCGAATATTACCAGCTGCGGGCATCGTTCGACACCTGCGACAGCATGGGCGCCAACTTCATCAATTCCGTGCTGGAACGCTTCGGCGAACAGCTCGAATATTTCATGGAAACCGCCCCGGGCATCGCCGACCACGAGCGCGACGTGGAGGTGGTCATGTGCATACTCTCCAACTACAACCCCGATTGTCTCGTGCGCGCCTGGGTGGAATGCCCCGAAAACGAACTCGAAGACCTCGCCCGCGATGCCGGGCTGCCCGGCCATGCTGCCGTGGACCGTTTCTGCACGGCTGTTCGCATCGCCGGGATAGACCCCTACCGGGCAGCCACGCACAACAAGGGCATTTTCAACGGCATAGATGCCGTCATCCTCGCCACCGGCAACGACTTCCGGGCGGTGGAGGCCTGCGGGCATACCTACGCCTGCCGAAGCGGGCAGTACCGCAGCCTGAGCCGGGCGTGGGTGGAAAACGGCGTTTTCCGCTTCGAACTGGAATTGCCACTGCCCATCGGCACCGTGGGCGGACTGACGGCCCTGCACCCGCTGGCCAAGCAGGCGCTCCACATGCTCGGTACCCCCTCGGCCCGCGAACTGATGATGATCGTGGCAGCGGTCGGGCTGGCACAAAACTTCGCCGCCGTGCGCTCGCTGGTCACCACCGGTATCCAACAGGGGCACATGCGCATGCACCTCGTCAACATCCTCCACCACCTCGGCGCCACGGCCGCGGAAACCGAAGCCGCACAGGCGCATTTTTGCCGGCAAACGGTGAGTTTCAGCGGCGTGCGGACATTTCTGGAAAACGCTCGTTTAGGACGCGTGTAAGTACCGGGACTGAGTTAATCGGTAATTTTAACTTGGCCACTTGAGCCAATACGGCGTTATATTTTTCAACCGCAGCGGTGCTATGCGTTCAAAATATGCATACGCAGGCATCCGAGGCCGTCGGATTTACCAAGGGCGGTAGCGGATCGCCGCACTCGATAGTCGGCGGGCAGTGGGAACCGCCACGGGAGAGGTGCGTATAAGACTATCGAAGTTTTAAAAACTGTCGCCATCTTCGCTCGGCATTACATCAAAATCTATACAAAACAATGGAACAACCCATGTCTGCTCAAACATTTGATGTCGCACCCGTTGCGGAAAACAACCGAATAAAAACCCTTGACATGCTGCGGGGCTTTGCCTTATTGGGCATATTATTGATGAACATTGCAGGGTTCTCCATGCCGGACCATTCCTTTGAAAAGTTTTCAAACGACCCGGGGAGCATCAATTTTTGGGTGTTTCAAATTATTGGAACCCTCTTCGAAGGAAAAATGCGGGCCATGTTCGGCATGGTCTTCGGGGCGGGTGTGTTGCTTTTTATTGCCAACAAAGGCGCCAAAGGGTCGCCTGTCCATGCGTTGTACTACCGCCGCATGTTTTGGCTGCTCCTGTTTGGTTTGATACATGCGCACCTCATTCTCTGGATTGGCGAAATTCTCTACCTCTACGCCGTCTGCGGGATGATACTCTACCTGTTTCGCAACGTGGCGGCAAAATACCTGGTGTGGGCGGTTCCCCTGGTGGCTGTGGTTAGTTTTGTGGCAGGAACGATTCAATACCAGGAAATACGTGCCAAACGCATCGCCTATGTGGAAGCCACCACAGCCAAAAGCCAAAACCTGCCCCTGACCGATGCCCAAACCAATGCCCTGACGGAGTGGAGGGAAGTAGAGAAAACCATGATTCCCAACCGTGAGGATGCCAAAGCAAACACGGCGAAAATGAAGTCGGATTACAGCACCGTAGCCGGTTATCTGCGCCCGTTGGCGTTCGACTTTCAGACCAAATACCTGGCTATTGAAGTATGGGATTCCCTGGCGTTGATGCTCCTGGGCCTGGCACTTTTCAAATGGGGCTTCCTGACGGGTTCCTGGTCAAACCAAGACTATTGGAAGGTGATAAAAATCGGCTACGGCTTAGGCTTGCCGTTGGTGCTGTTCGCCAACTACTATTATTTCCTCCATTTTACCACGCTCGAAGCCAACCTCGCACGTATGGAGCAGGTCCCTATTGATTGGATTGACTTGATCTACCCCTTCCAGCGAATCCTGTTGGTGATGGCACATGCGGCTGCCTTGATTCTGCTGTTCAAATCGGGGTTCGCCCGCAACCTCTTCAACCGTTTGGCAGCCGTCGGACAAATGGCCTTTACCAACTACATCACGCATTCGGTCATTTGCACTTTGTTCTTTTTCGGTTACGGCCTGAATTACTACGGCGAATTGGAATTTTACCAAATCTACTATGTGGTGTTGGCAATCTGGGTTTTTCAGTTGATCGTCAGCCCAATCTGGCTGAAGCACTTCCGTTTTGGCCCGCTGGAGTGGCTGTGGCGGAGTTTGACGTATTGGAAGTGGCAGCCTTTTAAGCGTGCGTAAAACGACACCAGGTTCAACGATGCCTGTCTAAACAGGGCTAGCAACTGTGCTACGGATGTTACTCCACCAGCACAACCCGCTTCGCCACTACCCCATTCCCACTCCGCACACTAACCGTATAAATTCCCGCCGCAGCGCCCGCTTCGCGGAGGCTGGCCCACAGTTTCAACTCCTCCACGGCAGGCATGCGGCGCTCCCAGATCAGTTGCCCCAGATCGCTGTGGATCGAAACCGTCACCGATTCTCCCGCGAAGTCTGTGAGGTCGAGTTGGATGAGGTCGGTGGTGGGATTCGGTTGCAAGGACAGGGAGTAGCGGGCTTCAGCCCGCTGATCTACGGGAGCCTCGAATTCTGCCGCACGATTCTCCCCGTATGTTGGCGGGCTGAAGCCCGCGTTCCCGAGCACCGTGATCACCTGCGTAGCCGTGGCCGTATTCCCGCACAAATCGTCGGCGCGCCAGGTACGCGTAATCGTATAGTCCGCCGCACAACCGCTGCCCGAGGGCACGTTTCCAAGGAAAGTGATGTGCACATAGCCGCCGCAAGCATCGGTCGCCGTCGGGTTCATCAAGGGTGGCAACGGGTCTTCACAGGTGATCGTAAGCGGCCCGGGCACCGAGGTGAATACCGGCCCTGTGTTGTCCGAAACCTGAATGGTTTGCGTGGCGGCTGTGCTGTTGCCGCACACATCGGTGGCGCGCCAAGTGCGTTTGATCTGGTAGTTGCCCGGGCAAGTTCCACTTGTCGAACTTTGACCGAGGTACGAAATCGTGACTGCCCCGCCGCAAGCGTCCGAGGCAGTGGGAGTAGCCACCGGAGGCAGCGATTCGGAACAGGCAATCGCCGTGTTTTGCGGGAAAGAGGTGAAAAACGGTTTGATGTTGTCCACTACTGTGATCCGCTGGGAAATGCTGCGGGTATTGTTACAGTTGTCAGCCGCCGTCCAGCGCCGGGTGAGGGTGTACGCGTTGGGGCAGACGCCGTTGGTTTTGGTCTGACCATTGTAGGTGATGGTGACGGTGTTGTCGCAGTTGTCCGTGGCGGCAGGGTTGGTGGGTGCCGGGATGGCATCGCATTGCACGGTTATGTTGGCCGGCGTGCCGGTGAAACTCGGTTTTTGGGTGTCCACCACCGAAATCCGTTGTGTAGCCGTTTTGGTGTTGCCGCAGGCGTCGGTAGCCGTCCATTTCCGGGTCAGGGTGTACGCGTCGGGGCAAGTGCCGTCCACGCGGGTTTGGCCGTTGTACGTAATCGTCACCGAGCCGCCGCAGTTGTCGGAAGCGACGGGCGTACCCACGGCGGGCACGCTGTTGCACTGCACTGTCGTGTTGGCCGGCACAAAAGTGAAAACCGGCGCCGTGTTGTCGAATACGGTAATAACCTGCGAACAGGTGGCCGAATTTCCCGAACCGTCGGCGGCGCGGTAGGTGCGGGTCACCGTTTTCCGGTTGACACAGGTCATGTTCGTCGTCGCGTCACCCACATGGGATTTGCTCGGAACGTCGCAATTGTCCGTAGCCATTACCTGATTGAGGTTGGGCACCGGCACCTCGCCCGCACAGGACACGGTGAGGGCATTCGGACAGGTAATCATCGGTGGCTCGGTATCCAATACCGTCACCGTGAATTGGCAGGTCGCTGTGTTGTTGCTCCCGTCGTGCACCGTCCACACCACGGTGGTGTTTCCTTTTTGAAAAACAGCGCCCGCCAGCGAGGAGGTCTGGTTGATATTGTTCTGCAAGGTCGTCTGGCCGCAGTTGTCGCCGTACGAAACCGGCTGAAAGGCTGTCCCCGGCACCGTGTAGGTACACACCCCCGGGTCGGTGCTTTTCGTCTGATTGGCAATGCAAACCACCGTCGGTTTGATGGTGTCGAGTACCGTCACTGTGGCTGTGCAGGTTCCGACATTGTTGTACAAATCCGTCACCGTCAGCGTCACCGTGTTCGGGCCGACGTGGCTACAGGTGAAATTTGTTTGACTCAAGCCCAAAGAATTAATGCCGCAGTTGTCCGACGAGCCGTTGTCTACCGCTGCCGTAGTGGTGCTGCCGTTTCCGGTATTGTCGAGGTAAACCGTGGTGTTCCGGCACAACGCCGTCGGGTCGGTTGTATCCGCCACTGTAACCGTGGCCTCGCAGGTGGCCGTGTTATTGTGCTGATCCGTCACGGTCAGGGTGACGGTATTGGGGCCGACATCGGTACAGGTGAAGGTTGTACGGCTCAACTCCAGCGAGCCGATGCCGCAGTTGTCCGACGAGCCGTTGTCCACGGCTGCTGTGGTGGCGCTGCCGTTTCCGGTATCGTCGAGGTATACCGTCGTGTTTCGGCACAACGCCGTCGGGTCGGTTGTATCGGCCACTGTAACGGTGGCCTCACAGGTGGCTGTGTTATTGTGCTGATCCGTCACGGTGAGTGTGACGGTATTGGGGCCGACATCGGTACAGGTGAAGGTTGTACGGCTCAACTCCAGCGAGCCGATGCCGCAGTTGTCCGACGAGCCGTCGTCCACGGCAGCAGTGGTAGTGTTGCCGTTTCCGGTATTGTCGAGGTAAACTGCTGTGTTTTGGCACAACGCCACGGGTGAAACCGTATCGGCCACCGCCACCGATGCGGTGCAACTGGAGGCGTTGTCGTTGATATCGGTCACCGTCAGCGTCACCGTCAGCGGTGTGCCGACATTGCTACATGCAGCCGATGTCGGGTTTAAATCAATACTTTGCAAGCCGCAATCATACGTGCTGCCGTTGTCCACATCGGCGACAGCGATGGTGACCTGGCCGTTTTCATTCAGATAAACCGTCGGACCGGTTTTGCAAATTGCCTGCGGCAACGCGCAGCACACCGCGTTCGGGTCGTTCACCGTCACCGTGGCCGTACAGGTGCCGGTCACGCCGTTGACGTCGGTCACCGTGAGGGTGACGGTATTTGCCCCCACATCGGTGCAGGTGAACAAAGTTTTACTAAGCATGCCCCCTTGTACCCCGCAGTTGTCGGAGGAGCCGTTTTCCACATCCGACACGGCAATGGTGGCTTCGCCGTTGGCCTGCACCACCGTGGTGGCGGGCTTGCATTGCGCCTGCGGCGCAATGGTGTCGCGCCAGGCTACCGAAAATGTACAACTGGCGGTTTTCACCCCATTGCTGGCCGACAGGGTAACCGTCACGGCGCCGTTATACGCAGGTATCGTACCGCCGGGCATCGGGTCTTGCACAATAGGCGGTAAAGCGCCCGAGCACCCGGCGGTCAATTGCCCGAGCGCACGGTAGTCGCCGATCACGCCGTCGCACACCTGTTGGTTGCCGGGGCAGGCGATTTCAAACAAGGGTGTGTCTTTGATCGTCACGTTCAGGGTGCAGTAGCGGGAGTTGCCCGACAAATCCGTCGCCGTGATCTTGACGAGTGTCGTACCCAGGCCGTTCAGGATGGTTCCGGGCGCCGGTTCCTGCACGATAAGCAGGGCGGAGTCGGGCGTACAGTTGTCGGAAATATTGGCTTTCAGGCGGTAGTCGGCAAGTTCGGTTTCGCAGTTGGGGCCCACAGTCACGGTGGTGCTGCTCGGGCAAGTAACGGTTGGTTTCAGCGTTTCGATAACCGTTATGGTAAAACTGCAGGTGGTTTCGCCCGTGCCGTCGCCGTCGGTGGCGGCATACAACACGGTGGTCACCCCGGCCTCGAATTTTTGCCCGCCCGGTACCTGCCCGCTGCCCGAGCCGGTCGTCGCGCCGCTCAGGGCGTAGGTGAGCAGGGAGCCGGAACAGTTGTCGGACGTGGTGGCTGCCGTGCCGGTTTGTGTGGTGTTGCACCCGCTGGACAGGGTGGCGTTTTTGTTGCCCGGACAAGAAAGAGACGGATTTTGGTTGTCGGTTACCGTCACGGTAAAGGAGCAGGTGTACTTCGTCGTATCGCCGGTTTCCTGCACCGTGTAGGCAATGGTGGTGACGCCTGCGGCAAAAACCTGGTTCGCGGGCACTTGCCCGGTACCGGTGGCGCTCGTCGCCCCGGTCATGGCGTAGAAAATGGTCGGATTGGCGCAGTTGTCCAGCACGGTGACGGCTGTTCCTGAAGGAACCGCCGAGCAGCCGCCAAAGTCGGTGCCAACGGCAAGCGGGTTCGGGCACGTCACGGTCGGCGGTTCGTTGTCGCGCACCGTAACCATGAAACTACAGGTTTTGCTCAGGGTTCCGGATTCGTCCGACACCGTGTAGCGCACCGTCGTGATGCCGCTGCCGAAGGGTTGGTTGGGCGGTAGTTGGCCCGTGCCTTGTCCGGTGGTGGCGCCCTCCAGCAGGTACGCGATCTGATACGTGGCGCAGTTGCCCGGCGAACCGACGGATAAAGGGCCGGACACGGTGGTGCTGCAATTCCCCGGCGCATCATCGCCGGTATTGGCGGTAATGGCCGCCGGGCAAGTAGCCGAGGGGGGCGGATCGTCGGCTACCGTCACGGCGATGTTTTGTACGGAAGAAAAGCCGTCAAGGTCGCGCACCTGTACCTCCACGAGGTATACATTGTCGCCGTCGGCATCCATCGGATTTTCAAAATCGGGCGTGAAATTTTTCCAGCGCAGGTCGCCGCTCAGGGAATCCACCTGAAAACGCGAGGAGTCGGCGCCGCCAACAATCCGGTATTTCAAGCCGTTTCCCTCGGAATCTTCATTATCGGACGCTTCGATGTTGACCAAAAAGCCGGGCGTACAGGAGGACTCTTCGTAGCGGATGTCGGCCAGGGAATAAATAAGCGGACGGGGGCTGAGCGAAAAGTACAAGACTATTGGCTGTTGGATGCTGCCTGCCAACTTATGGTGCAGGAATTCAACCGTATCCTGAGATTCATATATTTTGGCTACATCACCGATGTAAGCCAGAAAATAGAATTTATCACCCAGGTACGAGTTGGAATACAGGTTCATAAAATACAAGGCCTGCCCGCCACCTGCCTGAACGGGTTTAGCATACCCGCGTATTTGGTTGCCGGAAAAGGCCGCCACGTGGTTGTTGAGCGCATTGTTCGGCATGCTGTCCGTTTCGATCCGGGCTACCATGCTCATGGTGAACTGGTAGTTTTTCGGATTAATGCTCCAGCCGCCGGGTTGGGCCTGAACTAATGATGCCACAGCCAGTAGGGCAAGCAACCATACCGGGCGGAGAAAATCGCTCCTTTTCATGCGAATGTTTTTTGAACGATAAGTTGGATTTGTGGCGGCGGCCCCACCCCCAACCCCTCCCCCAAAGGGGAGGGGAGACGTAGTGTGCACTTCAAGCACCATTAAAACCTTAGGTGTTTGTCGCGTCTCCCCTCCCCTTTGGGGGAGGGGCTGGGGGTGGGGCCGGAGTCGCATGGGCCTACTCCTTCACCACCTTCTGCACCGCCACGCCTTCCGTGGTTTGCAGCCTCAGGAAGTACACGCCGGCGCTCAGGTCGGGTTGCCATTCGAGGGCATTCCAGCCCGGGCGGGCGAGTTTGCGGAAACGCTGCACTTCGCGGCCCTGCAGGTCGGTCACGCTGAACTGCACCTCCTGGTCGCGCACGAGGTTGAAGCGGATCAGCGTGCCGTCGGCAAACGGGTTGGGCTGCACGTCGAGCAGGAACGGATTGATGGTTCCGTTTCCGGCATCGGTGCTTGTGGTTTGCGTGGTGAACGGTACGGGCGATTCAATGGTACCCTGATGCTGCTGCGGCGCGAAGAACATGGTCTCCACGAGGTCGCGCACCTGCCCGGTCTCCGAGTTGTGCAGTTTGAACCGCAGTTGCTCGCCGGAGCCGTTGCTGAATACCGTAAGGAAAAACACGTAGCGGTCCAGCGGCTCCACATACAGCGCTTTCGCGGCGCCGCGCAGTTCTGCACCGGCAAAGGCGCCGATTTCGTGCGAAGCCGTTGTCGCATTCTGCTCACCATTGGCGTACATACCCACCAGTGTCATGGAATTTTCGAACTGCGTCGGGTCCACATTCCAGTAGGCGGTACCGGTTTCCGTCTCGCCCCGGGCAGCCACCTGCTCGCTGCCGATCAGGCTCTTCGGCGGATAGGTCAGCGTGCCCGCGCCGGTGAGTTTGATCTGGTAGCCTTGCGGCGGCACGAGGTAGTTCAGGTTGCCGATCCAGCCGTGCGGCGGGATGTACTGGGCAAAACCGTACTGCCCCTTGATGATGTCGCCGCTGGCCGGGCTGAGCGAAGCCAAGGCATCGTTCACGGAGAGCGGGTAGTTGGGCAGGTAACCGATCCAATTCCAGCCGCTGCTGAGCGGAATGTTCACGGCGGTCGGGTCAATGGTCAGGCCCGTCATTTTGATCGTGTCCGGCTGATCGGCACGGAACTGGTACATGGTGGTGTTTTCCAGCGTCGTGAGCGAGCCAAGCCAGGAACCGCTGTACATCGAGAAGAAGCTCTGGCCTTTGATCATGTCGTTGGCCGGGTGTTTCAGCGACGCCAGCGCCGGGTTGATGGCCGGGTCGGGGAACTGGAGGTTGAACGAAATCCAGTTCCAGCCGAGGTTGAGCGGGATGTCGCGCAGCACGAGGCTGTTGGTGTACAGCACCTTCGGGTTCACCGGCGTGCCCAGCACGTTGTCGGGCTGGAAGGTGAACGTGTCCACGCTCAAGTCGTAGCGGAGGCAGGCGGAGGCATCCCAGATTTGCAGGGAAATGGTGTCGTTCACTTCGGCAGACTCCCCGTAAATGGTCAGGTGCGCGAGGTACTTGTTCACCGACGGGTAGTAGCGGATGTTGGCACGGCCGCGGAGTTCGTCGTTGATGTAGGCCGCCACGAGGTCTTCCTCGTCGGTCGAGAGCGTGCCTTCGATATTGAGCGCCACCACCATGTTCATGGTCACGGGGTGGATGCCCGCGTTGAGGTTCCAGTCGGGCGGAGCACATACCACCCGCACACCGATAGGGATGTTTTCGTCGCCGCCCATGAAGAAGGGGTTGGCGCCGGTTTCGGTGCGCAGTGTGATCGAGTCGGACCACAGGCCGAAAGCCAGCGTGGAGTCCACCTCGAAGCGGATAGCCCGGATTTCGTTCGGCACCAGCGTGCCCGTGTTGGGCACCACCCGCACCCAGTCGGGCGCGCCGAGGATGCTGAACGGTACGGGGTAGCCGCCGCGGTTGTGGATGTTGGCGGTCACGGACTTGATTTCGCCCTCGGTTTTGGTCATGCCGACGCTGTCGGTGAGCCAGGCGAGTTCGTTGCGGTCCACGAAGAATTCCCAGATGCCGTTGTTGGGCTTGGTGCCTTCGAAGATGTTGCCGATCAGGTCTTTGATGCCGTGCAGTTCGGCCCGCAGGATGCGGTTTTCAAAAAACTTATTGTTAAAGTTGTTGAAGGTCGGGTCGAGCGTGATCTTGTTTTCAAAACACGTGACGGCCACATCTATCAACTGGTTGGTGGTAGCATCGAACAGGCCCACGTTGTTCAGCACCAGCGGCGGCGCCGTGGCCTGAAACACCTTGTCGCAATTGATATTTTTGTTGAACGTAAACGAAATTTCATCCCCCAACTGGTACACCCCGTCGGAGGGCTGCGGCAAACTGATCAGGTATGGCGGATCCCGCTCGATGCGGCCCTGAATGATGTGCGATATGCCGGGATTATCCTTCAGGTCGCCGGTACACACGGCCAATGCACGGATTTCGTAGGGCCCGTCTTTCAGCCCTGCGGTGTTCCAGTTGATGCGCGTGAAACCGCTGCGCAGCGAGTCCCGGGCAATACTGCCGTCGGGGTTTTGCAGGTTGTCGGTTTTCCCGATATTGATCCAGGCGCCGTCGCCGCCGGTGGCACGGTACTGCAGGCGCACCACGTCGAGGTCTTCGTCGGTGCGGTCGTAGCCCGTGAGGGTGATGGGCAGCAGGTCGTCGTTGGTGCTGGCACTGGTATCCGGGTGTATCACCCAGCCCGCTTGGGGGAAACTGATGTCCACCTCGCTGCAGGGTTTGATGAAGTGCGCACTGACGTAAATTGCGGAGTACAGGATGGTGTCTTCGTCGGGTACAGCGCCGATAATGCCTGCACGGGAGTCTTCGCACTCGGAATAGAGCACCAGTTCGAGATCGTCGTAGTCATACTTTTCCGGCCCGCGCTCCAGAGTGACCGTGATCGGGACGGGTTCATTCGGAGGAATGGCATAGTAAACCGGGTGGTCCAGTACCGCACCGTTCAATTTGATCACGGCACCGTCGGGGTTGCTTTCCGGACCGGCGGTGAAGGCGTAGGTGCGCAGTTCGTTGGTCGCGCTGGTATTGCCGAGCGTGAATTTGAACACCGCCGGTTCGTTGGCCGGTACACCTACGGCCACGGAGCCGCTGCCGTCGCGCAGCGACATGAGGCAGCCCTCGCGGTGGGCGGTGCCCGGTTCCCAGGGGCAGGACGATTGGCCTATTTTTGTTTTAAAAATCGGTGTTTTGTAAAAGGAATCCAGGCCGATATCCACCGAAAACGCATCGCCGGGATCGTCGTCCTTGAGAACAAAACCGGTGGTCAGGCTGCTTTGCGTGCCCTTTCCTGTTGTTTTTCCGCTCGTTGATAGCCTTGTTACATCTAACGAAACTGTACCACCAAGACCACCCGTAGTAAATCCGATCTCCTCGGTGAAGTGGATGCCACTGCCGTTGCTCGTGTCCGCGTTGATCGTTGAGATACTGTCCCAGGTCACCGAAGATTCGTATTCGGTCCCGGCATCGAACGAGATGTTGCGGTCGGTTTTGGCTTTGCCTTTTTGCTGGTCGTTTTTGGCCAGAATATTCCCCCAGTTCTTTTTGGAGAGCTCGTACTTGGCCGAGTCGGCAGTCGAGGCATTCGGGTCGAGAATCAAGGAATCGAGGTAGCGCATCACATAATTCCGGATGTAATACTCCGAGTACTTGAAGGTTGTTTTGAATCCTTCGGGCTGCACATCCAGTACCGATTTCACCTGTGCTTCACAGATCGTATCGTTGAACGAGACCATATCCCCAAAGCCGAACACGATGTTCAGGCCACCGCCGACGAATACGTCGCCGCCCCGCCCACTGCCGACATACAGCGAGTCTGAATTCTGCCCGCTGCCGACAATCAAATCGCCGTCGCTGGTAGCGATACGTTGATTAAATGTCAGGCATGTTTCAAAGGTAGTATCGTTAATGATTTTATGCGTGGATACACCGGCGAGGGAGTAATCCACAGTAGTCTCCACGGGTATGTTTGTACCTGCTCCGAAGAAGGAAAGCGAAATTTCAAAATCGGCACCAAGGCTGATTGCGCCTCCAATCTCCGAGTTTTCTTCGAATTCCGCCACAAGCACAGTTGAATTGCACACCGACTGGCCTTTTTCCCAGTAGGCGTAACTGCCGTCGCCGGGCGGGTCGCGCAGCACGAGCCAGGGCGTTTCGGGCAATGCCGTGGTGAAGGTGTTTTCTTTCTGGCGAATACCCGTGACAATGGCCTGTTTCACCAAACTCACTTCGTTGCCGGCCAGGGTGGTGGCGAGAATCTGAAGCGTTTGCAAGTGCGGCGCGACGGGGTTCGGGTCGCCCACTACAAACTTGTACACTAATGTTCGCTCCAGCCCACCCAGCGTCGTATCCAACTCGGCGCTGGAAAGCCCGTTCAGAATGCGTACTGCTGCCGTATCCACATAGCAGACCTGGCCGTAATAATCCTCTACCATGCGAATGGAGAGCGTAACCAGTTGCCCTTTTTCAAACACCACCTGCGAACAGGGCGCAATCGTGTCCAGGCCGCTTTCGATAATAATTTCCGGATCAGCGTAGTAAATGAAATCCAGTACGCTGTCCTGCGCGGCCAAATCAATCTGTGTTCCGCCGGCAATCTGGAAATATTGGTAAATCGTCGGGTCGCTGTGTTCCGTCACGGCGACTGTGAAGGGCGCCGGGGGAAGATCGGCGAACTCGTACATGCCGTCTTCGGTCAGGATGGTCTGCTCTTTTTCGTAGCAGCCGTCCAGTGTCCGGATTTTGATTTTGCACACGGTTCCCTGTGGCGTGCCGGGATTTTCAATGATGGAATACTTGCAGTTGCCGCCGGCTACCACGCCGCTGACTGTCCGGGTGGTCAAATCGTTGAACAGCACCCCGGCAATCGGGCTGGTGATGTTGATGATCTCCCAGGAAGCCGGTAAAAACTGGTGGTCTTCAAATTTCGGGGAAAGGACGACCGTAGCGCCCGGCTCCAGGTCAAGGACAAAACGGCCGACGGAATCCGTGTACACGGCCGGTTCGTACGGAGTGCCGTTCACCAGAATTTCCACCCCGGAGGCGAAACAGTCCGTGTTGGCATAGCGGACATAGCCCGACACGGCCACCGTAGAGCGGTCGGTAAAATCCACCTGGTCCACCGACGTGATACTCGGATTGAGCGTCACTTGCCGGGTGGACGGAACAAATTCATGCGGCTCTGTTTTCTGCAAAGCGGCAAACGCCGACCATTCGGTACCGTACGAGGTGCCCGCGCCGGTGAGTTGGGAGCCGCGGTTGTTCAGGCGGTTGCCGGCCCCTTCGTCGAGGGCGAAGTAGGCGCGCAGGTGGCGGCCCTGCGGGTCGCGGCCGAAGGTCTTGTGCGCCAGGATGGAATCTAGCGACTGGATGGTGTCGTACATGGCCACTTCGTCTATCAGGCCGCCGAAGTAGTCGGTACGGTTGGCGCCGTCGAGGCGGGCGCCGAGCAGCCAGGTCTGGCTGGTGTCGGAGCCGTTGCCGGTCACGCCGCTGAAGGTGTTCATGCCCGCCGCCACGCCGTTTTTGTAGGCTTTTACGGTCAGGTTGCTGCCCGAACGTTCGAAGGTAAGCGCGATGTGCTGGTAGCCCATACCGAAGGTGCCGAAGTTGTGCTCGGTACCGTTCAGGTAGCATTTCAGGTCGTTGACCACACCGTTGGGCGTGAGCATGAGCCGGAATTCGTTGCTGCCCCATTTTTTGGAAATCAGGCACTGGTTGCCGTCGGGGCCGGCGCTGTTGGCCCACAGTTCGAGCGTGGCGGCTTTCAGGTTGGTGCTGTCGTCCAGCCCGATATTGGGCAGGGTGGCGTAATCACTTTCGGCGCGTGTAAACTTGAGCGCCCGGTGCATGTAAAACAGTTTGCTCGGCGTCGCGATGAACGTGGTGCCGGTGCCGTAGTTGACCGACTCGATGCGGTAGTAGCCGTCGGAGTCCGTTTTGCCGGAGGTGCGCACAGGTGGGCGGCTTTTGTCGAAGGCGGTGCCGCAGAAGTACATCGGGGTACGCTTGATGAGGTCGAAGGATTTGGTTCCCAGCTCCTCGTCCATTTTCCAGTAGTATTTCAGGCCGGGTGTGAGGGAGGACGCCGTGCCTTCCATCACTTCGCTGAAGTCCAGTTCGTCGAGGCGGCGGTGGTAAATGCGCAGTTCGTCGAGGCGACCATACCACATGGAGCCTTCGCCGTTCAGGTTGATTTTTTTGGTGTCTCCCGAACCGGCAACGCCCATGACGATGCCCGTCAGGATGCCGTCGCGGTAGAGGCGGAACTGGGTGCTGTCCTGCGTGACGGCGATATGGTGCCAGTCGGTTTTGGTGGAGTCCGGGAAGGGAAGCAGCACCTTGTCGCTGCCCTTGCGGAACACCACGCCTTTGAGGCCCGCGCTGTCGAGGGGCGTAAGCGACCAAGAGGCGCCTTCAAACTCGAACAGTTTGGCGCCCGATTTGGCGGAATCCACCTGTACCCAGGCAGTCAGCGACCAGCGCGGGGCCTGGTGCAAAAAGCCGAGGCTGTCGTCTGCAAACGCGATGTCACTGGTGGCAAAACGCGCCGAAAAACCCTGCATAGGGGTGAGCGTCACCATGGCATCCACCACCGGGCGGCTGTTGGGGGTCTGGACGTACCCGGTCACGATGCCGTTGGGCACCTGAAAACCGATGGCCGATCCGGGCGTGCCGTCGCCGTACACGTTCAGGCCGACGACTTCGTACTTGTAGGGCCGTCCGGCAATGACGTTGAAGTCGTTGTAGTTGCGCACCTTGTTGTCGAAGCGGCCCAGGAATATGCCGTCGCGGAAGAGTTTGTAGCCGTCTGTAGGCAGGGCGCCCAGCGGGTTGGGCATCCAGGAAATCTGGATGCGGTCGAGCAGTTCGCCCTGCGAGGCCATGACGACCGGCGCGGCCGGGGCCACGAAATAGTCGCTCAGGTAGCCGAAGCCCATGCTGCCGTTGTTGTCGCCCTGCGACAGGCCCACACAAATATCGCCGATGGTGAGGCTGCTGCGGCGGCTGTTGTTTCTGATGTCAATACCGCTGCCGTAGGTCACAAAGGAATTGCCGGGCACGAATTGGTCCACCGCCGGCACACAGGCGGCTTCGAGGCCCGCATGCGTGAGCGGGACATAAAAGGTTCGGATGGGCCGGATGCTGAGCGAGTTAAATAGTTGAAGTTGGCCGCCCTCCGATCCATTGAAGCCAAAGGCAAAATTCTTGGTGGTGGCTATGGGACGGTTAAACTGATCAACGCCCTGGGTAGCGCTCCAGTATTCCTGGTTGCCGGTGGTAAAATTACCCACGAGGGCACGCTGGGCATACAGGAGGCGGAGTTCTTCAATGGTGGGCAAGCGCCAGTTGCCTTTTTTCTCCATCCCGAGGTTTCTGCAGATCGAGTCGGCCTGTGGCCAATAATTCGGGCTGAGGTCGTTTTTGGCGGCGGCAAGCCCCCAGGCCCCGGAGGGGTCCATGTAGAAAATAATGCCGCCTTCGTAGGTTGCCCCGATGTTGAACGACTGCGCCCGGAGTACCTGCACCGCACAGAGCAGGACGGCTATGATGAATGTTGATTTTTTCACGATCAAGTATTTTGAAAGTAAATGGATTGAAGAACGATGAAACAAGCCTCGCCCCTGGTGTCTTCCGGGGGAGGGAGCAGGCCAAGTGACCGGGTGACTTTCGAGTCACCCGGTCACTTGCGAGTGCCCGAAGTTTTACCGCTGCTGCCCGCGCAAGGCGCTGACATCGGCGCGGATGCCTTCGATAAGGCGGCGCAGTTCGGCGTTTTCGGCCTTGGCGGCGGCGTTCTCTTTTTCCAGGGCTTCCACTTTCCGGGCGAGTTCCTGCGTGGCGGAGATGTTGAGCGTGAACAGGTGGTCGTAGTCCACGGAGTGGAAATCGTTGACTTCACGGCCGTACACGAATACTTTTTCGGGCGCGCCGTGGTTCCAGTTGCCGAGGCTGAACTCCGTGGCCGATGCCACGGCCGTCACCGGCAGGTCTTCCTGGCTGTCGCCGGCCATGATGCGCACTTTGTCGCCCACTTTCAGGTCGTGGGGTTTTTCCAGGGTCAGGTGCAGGGCGCCGGCTTCGGGGCGGGCGTTTTGGGCCAGGGCGTAGATGTCGGGGATGATGCCGGTATCGGTGTAAACCGCATTCGGCACAATTTCTTCTACTTCCTGTGCGATGAACCCTTTTTTCCAGGTATTACCTTTTCCAAATACATCTTTGTACTTATAGTTCGTCACCTTAAGGCGCATGATGCGGGACAAATCGCCGGCAGCATCCGAGGCCGCAAAATCTTTTTTAATGCGGCGGTCGGACACAGCAAACACACCGTCCGTTTTGATAAGATTGTCTGTTTCGAGGCTGATCGGCTGGTTTGTAAATGTACCAAACAGCGTAGTTCCGCCATTCCAAAGGAAGTTCAACGGCCCGGTAAAACTCATCGTTTTTGAACCTGTGATATGAACATGTTTGGCCATGGTGATTTCCGCATTGGTCGCATTGAACACATTCTGGCCGCCCACCCGGATACCTGCCGCCTCCGCTCCAACGAGGGAAAGCGCATACGGCGCCGGCGTCAGGCGCGGGCGTGGCAGCAGTTCCTGGGAGGAGTTGCCGATTTTGACGCTCAGGTAATAGTCTTGGTTGAAAGGCGCGTTGAGGGTTTTGCCGTGGGTACCCAGCACCACGCTGTACACACCGCCGATGGTTTCGACGTCGGTCAATTGTTCAAACCACACTTCGTTGCCACCCATCTCGGCATCAAACAGGGCAAACCTAACGGTGTACGTATCATCGGGCACGGCGCTGCCGTCGGCTTTTTTCAGAATACCTTGCACGGTAAGGGAAGGCGTTTGCGCCATAAGTGTAACTGCGCCGAAGCAGCAGAAGAGCAGGAAAAGGATACGTGATTTCATTGTGTACAGTGACTTTTGCAGTGTTGTGGAATACGTTAGATCAGTTATGAACAGCGCCATGCGGCGTATTCGGCAAATACTTCGACCCGTACCGGGGTGACCGGCAGTCACCCCGGCACTTGGAGTAACTTGGAGCAATATCAAGTTGCGTCCACAGCGAAACCCGTTCGCGGCGGCAGGTACTTGGTGAAAAGAAAAAAGGTCGGAAACGTTAAGCCGAAACCGCCGGAGAAACGGCGGTGCAAAAACCCGACGACGCGGGCAGCGGCAAGTCAAGACCTTTCACGAGAGCGATTGCGGATTAAAATCGAAAGCATATCCGATAGCGGATTTGCTTCGGACAAATGTCACACTGCGCCGGGTACACGAGCGTCTCAAATTGGGTACAGGAGCGTATCAGAAACGGTTTTTTTTGGGTTGACAAGGGCTATGTGCGTATCAAACGTAGGGTGCTCACTCCGACGGCAATTTCCCAAACCGCTTTTTGTAGTTCTGCGAGAAATGTTTGACCTGGCGGAAGCCGACCGAGTACGCGGCGGCCTTCACGGAGGACACCTCCCGGCTCTCCAGCAGGCGACGGGCTTTCTGGAACCGCGCCTCATCGAGGTACTGCGCGGGCGTGAGGCCGGTGAGCCGTTTCAACTGCCGGAAAAACGAGGCCCGGCTCATCGCCAGCGCATCGGCCAATGTTTCAGCGGTCAGGTTGAAATCGTCGAGGCGTTTTTCCACCTGTTTTTCAAAATCCTCCAGCCAGGTCTGTTCCTCCCTGGTAACTGGTTGATTGGTTGACTGGTGGATTGGTTGGCTGGTGGATTGGTTGAGTGGTGGATTTGCGGGAAACCGGTTGCTGTAGTTTTGGAGGAGATTTTCGATCCGGACCAGCAGTTCGTCTTCCTCGAAGGGCTTGAGGATGTAGTCGTCCACGCCGATGCGCAGGGCGCGCAGTTTGTCGCGCAGGTCGGCCCGGGCGGTGAGCATCACTACGGGGATATGCCGCCAGCGGTCGTCGCCTTTCAAGGTTTCGAGCAACTGAAAGCCGTCCATAACGGGCATCATGATGTCGGAGATGATCAAATCGGGTTGTATGGGGTTGGAGGGTTTCTGGTTGGAAGGTTGGAGGGTTAGACTCAGCATGTCGAGCGCAACTTTTCCGTTTTCGGCGGTGACGACATGGTATTTTTCGGAAAGGATAGACTGCACGTAGTCGCGCAGGCTGTCGTTGTCTTCCACCAGCAACACGGTCTTTTTTAATGATGAATGATGAATGATGAATGATGAACCTTGTTTGGCATCGCGCTCGGTATTCATCATTTCTAATTCATCATTCATCAATGGAAATTCCGCATTATTCACGCCGAACACTTCTTTTTTGGGAAACTCGAAGTAGAAACTACTGCCGTGGCCAAAGGTGCTTTCCACCGTAATCCGGCCTTTCATCAGTTCCGCGAACTCGCGGCAGAGCGCCAGGCCTATACCGGTGCCGCCTTCGATCGGGGCGCCGGGTTGGGAGGTCTGATAAAAGCGCTCGAATACCTGTGGAAGGTCGTCGGGGTGAATGCCGCGGCCGGTGTCATGCACGCCGATCCGGAGCATGCCGTCTGTTTCCGACACGGTCACCCGAACCGTTCCGCCGCTGTGTGGGGGTGTGAATTTCAGGGCATTGGACAGCAGGTTGTTCAGCACTTTTTGCAGTTTGTCTTCATCCACCAGTACGCGCAGGCGCTCGGGCAGCCGGTACTCGAATACGAACAGGATGCCCAGCCGCTCGGCGTGACTCTCGAAAGCCCCGGCCACGCGGCGCAGGAAGGGTTGAAGCGAGACCGTCGTTTCCTGCAGTTGCATTTTCCCTGATTCCAGTTTGCTCAGGTCGAGGATTTCATTGACCAATTGCAACAGTTGTTTGCCGTGTTCGTGGGCAGTTTTGGCGTAGGTAAAATCCCGGCTTTCGAGGCGGTTGCCTTTCAGCATGGAACTCAGCGGGGCCAGCATGAGGGTGAGCGGGGTGCGCAATTCGTGGCTCACGTTGGCGAAAAACCGACTTTTGGCCTGATCCAGCCGTTTCAATTCCTCCGTCTGATGGCGGATGGTGGCGGTTTGGCGGGTCACTTCCGCTTCGAGGCGCTCCTGTTCGAGCCGGTGTTCGCGGGTGCGCCAGTACACCCAGCCCCGGATACCGGCAGCGAGCAGCAGTGCCGTCAGCAGCAGGAACCACCAGCGCAGGTACACCGGCGGCAGCACCGTGAGTTCGATGTCCAGTTCGTTGGCCGCCCAGGTGCCGTCGGCGGCCTGGGCGCGTACGCGCAGGCGGTGGGTGCCGTAGGGCAGGCTCGACAGGCGCAATTCCGGCTCGCGGATGTTTTCCCAATCGGCGGAGATGCCTTCCAGTTTCCAGGTGTAGGTTACTTTTTCGGCGGCGAAATAATCCAGTAGGGCAAATTCCAACTGCATGTACCGGTCGTCGGGGTACATGGTGAACCGGTTGTGCCGGACGATTTCCGCAAGTCGGTTTTCCAATTGCCCGGTGCCCGCATCCAGCACACTGAAAGCCGATACGACGAGGGGGATGGTGCTTTTCTCTTCGGTTTTTTTGCTGTAAAAATCATCGGGATGAAAAGCCGTGACGCCGTTCAGGCCGCCGAAATACAGCGTGCCGTCGGCGCCCATGCAATGGGACGTCCGGTTGAATTCATTGTGGGTGAGTCCGTCGGCCGTGAGCCAGGTATGCCGCACCTGAAGGAATTTTTTATCCAATTGCACGATTCCGTAATCGGTAGGCAGCCACAGGTGTTGGTGCCGGTCTTCGTAAGCCGCGTACACGAATCCGTTGAGCAGACCGTTTCCGTGAAAAATCACCCGGGTTTGTTGGCCCGCCGGCGCCTTGCGATCCCAACGTATGAGTCCGCCGCCGGCCGTACCGAGCCAGAAGACACCGTCCTGATCTTCGTAAAAATGGTACATGAAATCGTAGGGCAGAAAGTGCGCACCCGTACCGCCCGACCAGTACCGCCCGGCTACCCCGCCGCCGGGTTTGAGGTGAAACAAACCCTGCTCGGTGCAGGCCCATATCTGCCCGGAGCGGTCTTTGCCGAGCCACGAAATGTTGGCCCGGTCGAACACCGGGAAATGCTCGTCCTTATATGGCCGGGCCGATCCGTCGCCAGGGTTGTACACGGTCAGGCCGTTGATATGTGCAAGCAATACCCGCTGTGGGTTTTCTTCCACTATACTAAAGATGTAGCCAAAGTCTCTTTTCTGCAAAAGGTGCTGCCGGATCAGTTGGCCGGCAGAGTCGGCTTTATACAAGGAAAGCGTTTGCCAGCCATTGCTGCCTGTTAAGCAGTCGGTCCATACATTTCCGTCCGCAGCGGCAGCAATACCATTGGCGCTTTCTCCCGGCAGGCGTTCCGCGTTACCGGTTCGCGGATCAACCCGGTAGCGCCCCTGCCCACCTGTTTCGAGGTTGACAAGCAGGTGGCCGTTCATTTCCAGCAAACCGCGGCATGCCTTGCCTCTTCCGCCGGGGGCTTGCGCATCGTGCAACAGACGTCGGAAATATGCTTGGTGAATATCCACCACGATCAACCCGAACGTAGTGGCAAACCAGATATTTCCGTTGTTGCCCACGAGGTAATCCCGGATTTGTAAAAAGTCAAGTTCCGGGTACTGCCGACTAATGTCCAACAGCACCGTACCGTTTCGTTCCTGAACAAGCGGGAACTGCACTTCTATTTGCTCATTTTCCAGCCGGCAGTATTGGTAAGCATTCAGGTTTTCTATCGGGCAGGTGGTTTCCGTGCGGTTACCGGCGGTATCCACTTTCCACAAAACCGGCTTTTCTCCCGGCTTGAATTCCATCAGAAAAAAATAGTCCGGGCTGCCGGAATCGCCCTTTTTTTCTCTAAAAGTCCACCCCGGTCTCGGCTTGATTTGCCGGAGGAATTTGCCGTCCATATCCATTTGGACAAGGGCGGCCGGCGTGGCGTCTGTCGGGATGCGAAGCCCCCAGACGGTCTGCTGCCGTCCGGTCTTCAGGAGTAAAAATCCTTGGCAATCCGGTATTTTGAGGTGTTTCCAGCCCATTTTCGGATGGTACCGCAGCAGGCCGCCGGGAACGAGCAAACCGAACGCAAGCGAGCCGTCAGCCAGTTTCATCGGCGCTTCCCAAATATTGGAGATCGGTACCGGCAGGGGGTGTTTTTGGAAAAACGTATCTGCCGGAACGACTTTCCCAGACAGCGGGTCCAGCACGCAAAGCCAGCCGGTTGGGCCCGAACGGCAGACCCATATATTTCCGTCTGCGTCTTCGGCTACCCACTCCACCAGATCGCCGGTTAGTCCGCTCTCGGTTTTGTTGAACACCTTAAACTGCCGCCCGTCGAAGCGGGCTACTCCGGCATTCGTAGCCGCCCAGATAAATCCGTTTCGGTCTTGGATTATTTTGTTCACCTGCCGGTGGGGCAGGCCTTCCTCAAAACCGTACCGTCGGGCAAAGGCGCGGAATTCCTGCCCCTTCGCAGTTGCGAAAGCACCGGTCAACAGCAAAAAAAGAAACAATATGCGGGAGGCTGGCATTGCAAAGGCAAAAAAAATGGCCGCTGTTTGAACCTGTTGTCCGGCTCAAACAGTGGTCAAAGGTAAAAGCCCGGTAGAAAGGAACAATATCTACAAGTCAAATTTTCAGGCTCCGGCAGCAGTACCAAAAACGCCATGCATACGTCGCAAATCGCACCTCACATTTCCAGTTCCAACTCCTCATAGCGTTTTTTGTACAAATACTGAGGCGTTCGGTTGTACAAAGACCGGTACAGTTCGCAGGCGCGTTCGAGGTGCGGCTTGGGGTTGTCGGCTATCCGGCGCAGTTCGAAGTGAACGGCCGCTTCTTCGCGTTCGGTGCGGGCGAGGGTAAGCAGTTGCATGAACTGGCGCAGGGCTTCCGGGCGGTTGCCCTCGGCCATGATCGTTTGGGCGCGCAGGATGTTGGCGGAGAAGGTCAGTTCGGCGTTTCCGAGGGTGAGGGCAATGTCGCGGCCTTCTTCCAGCAATTGCCGGGCCGTGGACGGGTCGCCGAGCTGGAGCTGGACGGTGCCTTTTTCGATGAGCGAGTGGCCGAGCACCAGGCGGTTGCCCATGGCCCGGGCGTACTCGATGGCCTCGCCGTAGTATTCCAGGGCACGCTGGAGGTCGCCTTTGAAATACCAGTTGTCGCCCAAGGTGTTGAGCGCTTTTGCGATGCCTTTTTTGTAGTTGAGCTCGCGGGAGAGCGCGAGGTTTTGCTCTTGAAACTCGGTGGAGCGGTCGAACTGGCCGGTGACGGACAGCAGGTCTCCGATGAGGCCGCTGGCGATGGCGAGGCCCTGCTTGTCGCCGAGTTCCTGGCAGAGCGCAAGGTCGCGCTCGAACATTTCCATGGCCTTGGCAAAGTCGCCCTTCTTTTCCCAAACCGACCCGATGCTGCCGATGCAGATGGTCACGAAGAGTTTGTTGCCGAGCTCTTCCGAGAGCGCCAAGCCTTTTTCGAGGCAGAGCAGCGCACTGTCGAGGCTGCCTTTTTCGAGGTAAATGATGCCGAGGTTGGTGTACAACGTGGTGAGGCCCTGCTTGTCCTCGGCGCGTTCGGCGATGTCAATTTGCTCTTCGAGCCAGCGGATGCCCTCGTCGTAGTGGCCCTGGTTCATGAAAATGAGGCCGAGGTTGGCCACAATGGCGGCGTTTTCGGCGTCCCGCTGGAGCGAGCGGTTGATCTCGATGGCCTTGGCAAACCAGCTCTGGGCCGACTCGTAGCTGCCCTGTCGGAAAAAATAGGTGCCGAGGTTGCCGTATGTCTTGGCCATGCCGACCTGGTCGCTGGCGAGCTCGAAGCAGGTGATGGCCACGTCGAGGTGCTTTTTCCCGTCCTCGTACTTGCCGCGCAGCACGAGCAGCTGGCCGAGGCGGCGGTTGCCCCGACCGATCAGGTACCAGTCGTTGAGCGCCTTGGCGCGTTTGAGCGCGAACCGGTACTCCTGCTCGGCTTCCTCCCACTGGCCGATGAGCTCGTGGACCGTCCCCTTGCGGAGCTGGAACTTGACGAGTTTTTTGCTCTTGCTGTTATGCTCCGTCAGGTTTCGGATCAGCTTGCCGAAGTACTGGATGGCCTGGCGGTTCAGGAAGTTTCGTTGGGCGTAGCGGGCGGCTTTTTCGAGGTACTTGTTGGTTTTTTTTTCGATTTCCGCCTGCTCGTAGTGGAACGCGAGGTCCACGTACCGCTCCTGCGAATCCGGGTAGAGCTGCTCGATGGCCTCGGCGATGAGCTGGTGCAATTCGCGCAGGCGGGTGCGCAGCTGCATGTCGTAGGCGGCCTCGCGCAAGAGCGAGTGGCGGAAAATGTACCGCAATTCGTTCATGGCGTGCCAAATCTGCCACTTTTCGGCGGTTTGCACCTGCTCCTTGAGCACGAGGTCGAGGTCGCCGTTGTACTTGACAAACTCTTCCTGCCGGGCCATGACGGCGGAAAGAACGGGCAGCTCAAACTCACGCCCGATGACGGCGGCTGCCTTCACCGTTTCCTTCACAAGGCCGCTGAGCCGGTCAATACGGGCCATCATGATCTGTTTGACGGAGTCGGAAATCTGGATTTCCTGGTTTTTCAACTGCAACAGGCCGCCCGTTTTTTTCAGCATGTCGGCCTCTTGGAAATAGTCGGCCATTTGTTCGAGGTAAAACGGGTTGCCCTGCGTCATGCGCTGGAGCAGTTCCATCAGGTCGGTGTGCAGGGCGCCGCCGAGGCGGGCCTCGGCGAAGGCGCGCAGGTCGTCGGGCTGGAGGAAGTTCAGGTCCAGTTCGCAGTGGGGCGTCTGTATTTCCTGCAGTTGGTTGAGGCGGAAGATGTACGCTTTGCTGCCATCGTCCTCGTAGCGGCTGGTGGCCAGGAACAGGAGCGGGTAGCCCTGTGCGCGGCGGATGAACTGGGCCAGGAACTCGCGCGACATGTCGTCGTACCAGTGCGTGTCTTCCAGTTCGATGACCGCGGGCTGCAGGATGGACTCGGCCACGAGCAGGTTGGCCATGGCCGAGAGGGCGTTTTGGTAGCGGCCTCGGGCATCCAGCTGTTCCCACAGGGAGCCGGGGAACTGGATGCCGACCAGGGCGGCCAGCACACTTTGGGTGCGGGCAATTTCCCGGCGGATGGCGTCGGCTTCCGGGTGTTTGCTCTCGGTGAGGTCGTAGATGAGTTCGAGGAAGTTGGACTCGAACAGTTCGCGGTTTCGCTCGGCAGAGTTGTCGGGGCTTTGCTCAAAGTAGTTTTTGAGCAGGTAGATGAAGGGGTTGAACGGTTTGCGCAGGATCTGGTCGCTCTGACAGTTGAGCCAGCTCACGGTCATGGCATCGCGGATGGAACGGCGGAACTCGTAGCTCAGGCGGCTTTTGCCGATACCGGCTTCGCCGAAAATAAACGCGACGCCCGAAAAACGCCCCTCGCGCAGGGGGGCGGCAAAATCCTGCAAGGTTTTGAGCTCGGTGGCGCGGCCGTAGTATTCGCCGCTGAACGAGGTGCGCCCGCCGAGGTTTCGCCCGCTGAGCAGGTAGGTGGGGATTTTGTTTTCAAATCCCTTGTAGGTTTCCTCCCCCCGGAACACGAACTTGAAGTTGCGGTTGTGCTGCACGTTGTCGTCGGCCACCACCTCGCCCCAGTCGGCCTTGGCCATGAGGCGAGCCGCCAGGTTCACGCGGGCGCCCACGGCGGCGTACTGGCAGCGCTCGGCGCTCCCGATGACGCCGGTGAACGCCAGCCCGGCGGAAATACCGATGCGGTAGCGGGCGCCGGTGAGCGATTCGAGGTGCTGCAGCTCCTCCTGGATGGCGGCGATGAATTCGAGGGCACGCTCTGTGTTGTTTTCGAACGACACCGGCGCGCCGAACAGGCAGCAGATGACGGCGCCCTTGTCGCCAAAGTCAATTTCTTTGAAATAGCCGCCGAAGTTGAGGCTCTGGTCGAGCACCACGGACGTGAAGTGGTCGAGCGATTCGTGGGTGCTCACGCCCGAAAAAGACAGGAACACGCTCACCACGTTGCGGAACTCCCCGGCATTGCCTTCGGCGAAAGCCTCCTCGGGCAAAAAATCGGCAATAATTTTGGCATCGGGTAGCGGCAACTTGATCGCATGGGCGCCCGACTTGGCCGGGGACACCTGCTCCAGGTCGAGCCGGAAATACCCGTCGTTCAACGGCGAAGCGGGCAGCGACAGGTCGTGGTTGGCCGTCAGGAAAGCGGCATCGCACACTACTTCGAGGCTCGCGGCGTGGGTTTGGGCCAACGCACAGGACTCGATGGGCTGGCCCCGAAAATAAAATCCCTTGCGGCGATTGCCCACCACGCCCCACTCCACCTCACCGGCCGACAGACCGATCTTGATGCCGATGTGGTGCTCCGCCAAAAGCGAGTCCGCATCGTTTTGATCCTGAAGGAAACGCTGCACAGTAGCCTGGGCGGTCGGAAGAATCCCCCCGGCGCCGCCGACGACCGTGCGGTCGGACTTGATCGGGAAAATTGCCGTGAAACTGTCCCCCGCGAAATACGGGATGAATCCGCCGTGCTCGTACACAAGGTGTACCGTGGGCTGGAAAATGTGGTTCAGGATGTACGACAGGTCTTCGGCTCCGGCAGCGCCCTGCTGCATCAGTTTTTCCGTCAGGCGGGTAAAACCGCTCAGGTCCACGAACATGGTATATGCCTGCAACCGTCCCCGCAAGAGGCCGTGGCGGTAGTGTTCCTGGATGAAGTGCGGCAAGAAATGTTTCAAAACGGACGACAGATTTGTAGCGCGGCGCAAGGTACGACAAAATAGAAAACCGCCCGGCCACACGCAGGGGTTTGTTGTGCCGCCGACACGAGTGGCACAAGGTCAACGCCGCCGTCCGATCACATCGCGGGCCGAGAGCAGGAGCGGGCGCCAGTAGGCGGATTCGGTCACGTTCTCGCGGACAACGCCCCGGCTGGTGGTGCTGTGTACCACCACGATCCCTGAACTGTTGCGCTCCACCACTAACGCTACGTGCTGGATGTTTTGCGCATTTTTTCCAAAAACAAGGATGTCGCCGGGCTGTACGGCGTTCAAATTTACCGAAGAACCCTCCTTTGATTGCGCCGACGATGCCGGCGACAGCGTCACCTTGAATTGTTTGAGCACATAGCTGGTGAATCCCGAGCAGTCGAAACCGGTGCGCGGCTCGGTACCGGCGTATTTGTACTTGGTGCCCACGAATTCCAGGGCATAACGCACGACTTCCTGCCGGAACTGGCGCTCCTTCAGGCCAGTAGTGTTGGTGGGCGGGTTGGTCGTTTTTTTCGAGGCGGAGCAGCCCGACACGAGCAGGGCAACGGACAGGATAGCAAAAATCGGGAGAGCGAGGCGGGTGTGGTACATGTGGCGCGATTACGATTGACGGCTCTAAACGCCCTGTCCTGTGTTTTCTTGCCCGGGCACAAAAAAACGGCTGCCGTCATCAGGCCGGCAGCCGCTGCACTTTTCGTTTTGCCAAGTAGCAATGTGGTGTATTGTATTCAGGTATTTTTACTCAAAACTCAAAACTCAAAACTGGCGATGCTGCCCCAGCACGTCGCGGGCAAACAGAATGCGCGGGCGCCAGTAGGACGAGGTGCTCACGTTTTCCACCACGACGCCGCGCGTGCAGGTGCTGTGTACGCAGACAATGCCTCCCGGGGTGTTTTCCACCACCATGGCTACGTGCTGGATGCCCCGGCCCCGGCGGTGTTTGAAAAACAGCAAATCGCCCGGCATGACTTCCTTGAGCGGAACCTTGGCGCCTTGCAGCGACTGGGTGCTCGAACTGGTGGACACAGCCGCATCGAATTTTTGCAAAATGAAACTCGTGAAACCCGAACAATCGAAACCCGTTTCGGGGCTTCTGCCGGCATACCGGTAGCGGGTGCCCACAAATTCCTGTGCAAAATCAACCATGTCGGCACGCAACTGCAGCATCTCCAAACTCATGGAGCGGCTGGGGCGGAAAGCGCCCCCAAGGGTCAGGATCAGAATGGAAAGGGGGACGAGTACAAAACGGCGCAATTTGGGGAGGCAACTACTGGAAGGGTCGCTCATACAATAGAAACGGCATTTTTCACGGGGCAGGCACCAATGGTTTTTTGATGGCTCAAGAAGGAAAGTGCCCCGGGTGTGAAAGATTGTTTTGGATTAAAAAACGGGCGAAAAACACCCGTGCTTCCTGTTCGGAGCGTGGCAAAGGTAACAAAATGTGGAAACTGCACCAGTTTGGGCGCAAAAATTCTCTGTCGTCACGCATAAAAAAATGTCACAGAGGCTCACAGAGACTTAGAGGACACAGAGAAAATTTTAACTCTGTGTCCTCTAAGTCTCTGTGAGCCTCTGTGACATTTTTATTCTACGAGGGAAAAAACACTGCGAGCCTCTGTGACCCTAATCAAAATCAAACCCGTCCGCATCGTCCAAAAACGGCAGTTGTGCGCGGTATTCGTGCAGGCCGTCCCGGTTCAGGGCAACGGTACACACACCCGCCTGCCCGCTGATCTGGCAGAGGCTATGGCCGGAAAAGTCCCACACGCCGGAGTCTCCTTGGTACTCGTATCCGTTGCCGTCGGCGCCAACAATATTGACTCCTGCCACATAGCACTGGTTTTCGATGGCTCGGGCAGGCAGCAGGCTGCGCCAATGGTGCCCGCGGCGGGAGGGCCAATTGGCGACGTACAGCAGCAGGTCGTACGGCTCGGCTTTTCGTTGCCGGCTCCACACCGGGAAACGCAGGTCGTAGCAGATCAGCGGGCATATCCGCCAGCCCATCCAGTCGACAAGGAGGCGCTCCGAGCCGGGCGAATACGTTTTGTGTTCGCCGGCGAGGCCGAACAAGTGGCGTTTGTCGTAGTGCTGAAAACCGCCGTCGGGGCGCATGAACACGAGGCGGTTGTGGTAGCGCTCGCCGTCCCGGCAAATAAAACTCCCGGCGATGGCCGCCCCCAGTTTTGCGGCTTGCTCGCGCAGCCAGCGCACCGTCGAGCCATCCATTTCCTCGGCCAAAACGGCGGCATTCATGGAGAAGCCCGTGGTGAACATTTCGGGCAACACGATCAGGTCGGTCTGCCCGGCCAAGGGCGCAAGCGTGCCGGCCAGCATGGTCCGGTTGGCATCGGGGTTTTCCCAGTGAAGGGTGGTTTGAACGATGGTGAGGCGCATAAGTCAGGTGGCGTATGCGACAAAGGTAGCAGTACAAAGGTAGCGGGCCAAAACGTGAAAAATGGGTCAGTGGAAAAAGATCGCCGTTTGCGCCCTACATTCGCCGCATGGAATCCTCCTTCGAATTCTGGTTTTCCATAGCGCTCTGGGTGGCCACCGGGTACACCCTGCTGTGCCTGTTGTTCTTTTTCGGACAAGACCTGTTTTTCTTTCGCCCGGAGCGGCTGCCGCATTGGTTCACCTACCAGTACCCATTTCCATTTTCGGAGGTCAATTTCGACATGGAGGACGGCGGCGTGGTGAACGCCCTGCATTTTCGGGTGCCCAACAGCAAGGGGGTGGTGTTTTACATCAAGGGCAACTCGCGCAGCATCAAGGGCTGGGGCAAGTTTGCCAAGGATTTCGTGGGCAAGGGCTACGATTTTTTCATCCTCGATTTCCGGGGGTTCGGCAAAAGCCGGGGCCGACGCACCGAGGATATCCTGTACGCCGACCTGCAGCAGGTGTACAAATGGCTGGCCGGCCAATACGGGGAAACGCGTATCGTGCTGTATGGCCGCTCCCTCGGCAGCGGGCTGGCCGCCCGCATCGCCTCCTGGAACAGCCCCCGCATGCTGATCCTCGATTGCCCGTACTATTCTTTTTTGTACCACATCACCCGGTACGGGTTCCTGTTGCCCATACGCTGGTTGTTGCGCTACCACATCCGCACCGATCTATTTGTGAAAAAAGTGCAGTGCCCCGTGTTCATCCTGCACGGCCGGAAAGACCGCCTGATCCCCTACCGGCAAAGTGAAATGCTGCGCAACCTTGCCCCCGGCAACATCCGCCTGGTGCCCATTGAAGGGGCCGGCCACAACAACCTGCCGGAATTTCCCGAATACCACGACTTGCTGTACGATATTTTGCACGAAGAAACCGCCTTGCTCGCACAACGAGCCTGAGGTTTGGGGGTTTGAAGGTTTCGGGTTTGGAGGTTTCGGGTTTCGGGTTTCGGGTTTGGAGGTTTCGGGTTTCGGGTTTCGGGTTTGG
>Ga0268299_1001523_pt1 | contig 39556 bp, 33 predicted proteins | sample NOBtaG_FD_193484 | JGI IMG/M metagenome (GOLD analysis project Ga0268299, IMG submission 193484) | Activated sludge microbial communities from bioreactor in Nijmegen, Gelderland, Netherland - NOB reactor | ecosystem: Engineered > Bioreactor > Aerobic > Activated sludge | place: Netherlands... | reverse complement strand
TCGCGCCAGCGATGTGAGCCGGAGCCAAAGCCCGTGATGCGGCGAAGCTTCGGCGCAGGGTCGCATCGCGCCAGCGATGTGAGCCGGAGCCAAAGCCCGTGATGCGGCGAAGCTTCGGCGCAGGGTCGCATCGCGCCAGCGATGTGAGCCGGAGCCAAAGCCCGTGATGCGGCGAAGCTTCGGCGCAGGGTCGCATCGCGCCAGCGATGTGAGCCGGAGCCAAAGCCCGTGATGCGGCGAAGCTTCGGCGCAGGGTCACATCGCGCCAGCGATGTGAGCCGGAGCCAAAGCCCGTGATGCGGCGAAGCTTCGGCGCAGGCTCACATCGCGCCAGCGATGTAAGCCGAAGCCAAAGCCCGTGATGCGGCGAAGCTTCGGCGCAGGCTCACATCGCGCCAGCGATGTAAGCCGAAGCCAAAGCCCGTGATGCGGCGAGGCTCCGGCGCAGGCTCACATCGCGCCAGCGATGTAAGCCGAAGCCAAAGCCCGTGATGCGGCGAGGCTTCGGCGCAGGCTCACATCGCGCCAGCGATGTAAGCCGAAGCCAAATCCCGCGATGTGGCGAAGCTCCGGTGCAGGCTCACATCGCGCCAGCGATGTGAGCCGGAGCCAAAGCCCGAGTCTTCGACCGCGAGGTGCGGCTCAAGTCGCGACGGCAATTCGAGCCGACGCCTGAACCCGGTCTTCCGTCAGCCCCGCAAGCGCAGCCCTCAGGCGGCTGCCGAACTGGTCGACGCGTTGCCAATCGGTGAACTCGACCACCGCGTCGCGCTGGGTCGGGCCGCCGGTCAGCCACATGATGAAGCGGATGATCTGGCGGTCCAGCCAGCCGTAGCGCGGGTAGTCGAGCCGGCCGGCGAAGACGTCGGCCAGGCGTGGCCTCCAGCGTGCGCGGCGCAGGAACTGCCGCACGTACGGGTTGGTCTCCGGGCGGTCGGCGGTGGCCTTGCGCGCCACCAGGTTGACCGAGAAGTAGGCGCTGGGCATCGTGTTCAGCGCCTCGGCGTGGCGATCGACATAGTCGAACACCCGCGCGTGGGTGCGGCCGTAGCGAATCCGCGCGCCGAGCACCAGCAGCTGGAAGCCGTCGAGAGGATGGCGGTCGGCCTGTTCGACGGGCACCAGCGTCACCTCGGCCCCGCCGGCCGCGACGATGTCGCGCAGCCGCTCGCAGATTCTGAGCGTCTGGCCGTCGGTGCTGGAGCAGACGATCAGGACCTTGTTCATCGCGGCCGCCGAAGGGTGCGACGTCTCCTAGCGCACCCGGTACTCGAACTTCGCCGAGAAGGCCGAGGCCGCCGCCGGGTCGCCCGGCCGCTGCACGTCGGCCGTGATCTGGTAGGCGTTGCCGCTCGCGAGCTTGAAGAAGCCGCCGTAGCTGACGGCCTGGTTGGCAGCCACCAGGTCGAGTGTCTTGGTCTCGGCCTGCATGCCGTCGCTGACCTTCAGCGTGACGGTGGCATTGGTCACCGGCACCTGTGTCGCCTTGTCCACCAGCGAGATGTTCAGGTGGTAGTAGCCCTTGCCCGACGGAATCCCGCGGGCGTCTCCCGCTGCTCCCCGCATCGCCTCGGCGCGCATGACGCCGAAGTAGACGTCGGTGTTGGACACCACCTTGTGGAAGGGGTCGGCCGCCGCGACAGGGGGCAGCGGCGGTGTCGGCGGCAGGCCGTGGTTGAACATGTAGATGGTTGCGCCGCGGATCTCCTGGTCGCTCAGGTCCGGCATGCCGCCCCGGGCCGGCATCGCACCATGGCCGTGCACCGCGGAGGCCACCAGCGCATCCAGCCCCTTCTTCAGCCGCGGAATCCAGGCCGGGCGGTCGCCGATCTTGGGCGCGCCGGCTTCGCCGCTGGCGTGGCATTTGGCGCACTGCCCCTGGACCACGGCTTCGTTGGTGCGCAGCACCGCGGGCGTGGCGCCACCGATCGGCTCGACCCAGCGGCCGCCGGAGCGGTTGACCATGTGCACGATCGCGCGCTCGATCTCGATGTCGCTGATGCCGGGGCTGCCGCCGTGCGCGGGCATCTTGCGGATGCCCTTGAGCGCATGGTCGGTCAGGCCGCTCAGCCCCAGCGATGCCCGCTTGGCCCAGGCCTTGGCGTCACCGATCTTGGGTGCGCCGTCCTTGCCGACATCGTGGCAGCTGGCGCACGCCGCCTCCACCACTTCCCGGCCTGCGCGCTCCTTTCGCTGTGCATCGGCCACGCCGAGCAACGAGAACGACGCCGCCAGCGCCACCACGGTGGGCAGCAGCGGGACCCTTCGGGCAGCCATCCATCGCGACCACGACCCGGGCTGGGTCTTCACGGAAGTTCGGGCATCCATCGCGCGCTCCTCGGCCATGCCGCGGGCGGACGAAGCCATCGGTCGAATCGACAAGACGCACTCGGCGCCCATGTCGGCGACCCGGTACGGAACGTCCTCGCCCCGACATGAACAAGGTACGTCCGAAGCGGGGCGCGAGATCTGACCTTGATCAACCGGCGCGGCGAAGATCGTCCCAGCTCCCGCGGAGCCGCGCGTCGCGACGGCGGCGGGTCGGGGCACGATCCTTGAGCCTCGTCAAGCGCATCGGCGGGGGCAGGAGTACGTTGGCGGCCGGGCGTCGAGGCCTCTTGGCGGAACAGGTTGGCACGCGGCCCAGGAGGTGATTCCATGCCTGCCCCTGCACCTGCGCGCTACCGCATCGTCACGCGGCAGGACTTCTCCGACGTCACCTACCTGCTCGAGTTCGAGCACACGGCGATGGCGCGGGCGGCAAGGCCCGGGCAGTTCGTGATCGTGATGGCCAGCGAACACGGCGAGCGCATCCCGCTGACGATCGCCGACTTCGACCGCGAGCGCGGCACCGTCACGCTGGTGATCCAGGCGGTGGGCAAGACAACGCGAGAGATGCAGCGCGATTGCCAGGTCGGCACCTCGCTGTTCGCGGCCGTGGGTCCGATGGGCATCCCGAGCCACATCGGTGCCGCGAGAAAGGTGGTCTGCGTCGGCGGGGGCCTCGGCGTCGCGCCGGTCTATCCGCAGGCGCGTGCTCACCACGAGGCCGGCGCGAAGGTGGTCGGCGTGATCGGCTTCCGCAACCGCGAGCTGATCTTCTGGCAGGACAAGTTCGCCGCCGTCTGCGACGAGTTGATCGTCTGCACCGACGACGGATCGGCCGGGCTGAAGGGCCGTGTCACCGACGGACTGCTCGACGCGCTGAGCCGGCACGGCGACGTCGACGAGGTGGTGGCGATCGGCCCGCCGGTGATGATGAAGGGCTGCGCCGCGGTGACGCGCGACCGCGGCATCCGCACCACGGTAAGCCTGAACCCGGTGATGGTCGACGGCACCGGCATGTGCGGTGGATGCCGCGTGAAGATCGGCCAGGGCATCAAGTTCGCCTGTGTCGACGGGCCCGACTTCGACGGCCACCAGGTCGACTTCGACGACCTGATGGTTCGGCTGACGCGCTTCCGCCGCTCCGAAGGCGAGGCGATGGCGCGCTTCGAGGAGAGCTGCCGCATGCGCGACGAAGCCGAGCGCGTGGCGCGAGAAGAGGCGGCGGCCGCGCTGGCGCTGCGTCCGGAGTCCGGCGAGCGCCGCTCGGCCGACGCCTGAACCCGCTCATCGACCGCACCCTCAGCGAGAGTCACCCATGTCGACGAAGACAGCCGCAAAGAAGAAGACCATCCGCACGATCCCGCAGGAGCGCACCGTCGCCCCCGAACAGGACGCCGCCGAGCGTGTACGAAACTTCGACGAGGTGTCGCTCGGCTACGGGCTCGAGCAGGCGCTGCGCGAGGCCGACCGCTGCCTGATGTGCGCCGACGAGCCCTGCGTTCGCGGCTGCCCGGTCGGCATCGACATCCCAGGGTTCATCAAGAAGATCGGCGAGAAGCACCTGCACGGCGCCTACAACATCATCACCCACACCAACCTGCTGCCGTCGGTGTGCGGGCGTGTCTGCCCGCAGGAGAACCAGTGCGAGGGCGTGTGCACGGTCGGCAACACGCTCGCGCCGGTGGCGATCGGACGGCTCGAGCGGTTCGTCGGCGACACCGCGATCCGCGAGGGCTGGTCCAACCTGCCCTACATCGAGAGCAGCGGCTACCGCGTCGGGATCGTCGGCGCCGGCCCCGCCGGAATGGCCTGCGCTGCCGACATGGCGAAGGCCGGTTGCGAGGTTGTCGTCTACGAGGCCTTTCACCAGCCCGGCGGCGTGCTCAAGTACGGCATTCCGGACTTCCGGCTGCCCAACGCGGTGATCGATGCCGAGATTGCCAAGCTCGAGCAGCTGGGTGTGCGCTTCGAGTGCAACACGCTGGTGGGCCGCCTGTTCACGGTGCCGCAGATGCTGCAGGAGATGGGCTTTCACGCGGTCTTCATCGGCACCGGCGCCGGCTACCCAAGCTTCATGGGCCTCCCGGGCGAGTCGCTCGCCGGCGTGCTCTCGGCCAACGAGCTGCTGACCCGCTGCAACCTGATGCGCTCGCGCGACTTCCCGGCCTTCGACACCCCGCTGCAGCCGGGGCGGCAGGTGGCGGTGATCGGTGCCGGCAACACCGCGATGGACGCGTTGCGCGTCTCGATGCGACTCGGCGCCGAGGCGGTGCACTGCATCTACCGGCGTTCACGCGCCGAGGCGCCGGCGCGTGCCGAGGAGGTGCACCATGCCGAGCAGGAGGGCGTGCAGTTCCACTGGCTGACGAGCCCGGTGGAGATCCTCGCCGACATTGCCGGCGGTGTGCGCGCGCTGCGCTGCGTGAGGATGGAGCTCGGAGAACCCGATGCCTCGGGTCGCCGCCGCCCGGTGGTGGTGGCGGGCAGCGAGTTCGAGTTCCCCTGTGACTCGGTGGTCTTCGCGATCGGTACCAACGCCAACCCGATCATCGGCCAGACCAGCCGGCTGGCGCTCGACGCGCGCGGCTACATCGCCACCGACGACGAGCTGCGCACCTCGATGGTGGGCGTGTGGGCCGGCGGCGACATCGTCACCGGCGCCGCCACCGTGATCGAGGCGATGGGCGCCGGCCGGCGCGCGGCGCGCAGCATGAAGGCCTGGCTCGGCCTGCGCGACAGCAGCGCGATCTACGGCGAGCCCGGCGGCGGCGAGCGCCGTTTCGGCATCGAGCGCAGCGAGCATGGCTTGGCGCGGCTGCGGCTGGCCTGACTGTGCGCAACCACAAGAGACCCGCGATGAACGACACCGCTCTTCTCGACCGACCCCCGTCCGCCCGTTCGGCAAGCAAGCCGGTGCAGCAGCTCGACGAGCACATCGTCGAGGTCATCAGCGACTCGGGCGAGGGCGCGCAACGCTGCGGCCAGAGCCTGGCGGCGATCGCGGCGCGCAGCGGCAATGGCATCTGGACGGTCGAGATCATCCCGGCCGAGATCCAGCCGCCGGCGCGCAGCGTCGCCGGCGCCAGCGGCATCCGCATCCGCATCGGCGCCGGGCGCGTGAGCAACGGCGGCGACCAGACCGATCTCGCGGTGGCCTTCAACGAACAGGTGCTGCTCGGCCGCGTCAATGCCGGCGAGCTGAAGCCCGGTGCGACGATCCTGCTCGAGTCGATGTGGCGTGAACATGCCGACGCCTCCATCGCGGCGTCCTATGTCCACACGGTGGAGACGTTGCAGCAGGCAGGCTACCGGGTCGTCGAGGTGCCGCTCGAACGCGAGTGCCGCACGCTGGTGGCCGACCCCCGGCGCGGCAAGAACATGTTCGTGCTCGGCATGCTGTGCAGCATCTACAGCCTCGACCTCGCGCTGGCGTGCGCGCAGGTTGCGCTCATCTTCGGCAAGAAGGAGTCCCAGGTCGTTGCCAGCAACGTGCGGCTGATGGAAGCCGGCTACGCCTGGGGCGAGCAACACCTGGACTTCAAGTACCGGATCCCGGCGCCCCGCATCGCCGGGCCTCAGGTGGTGGTCAGCGGCAACACCGCGATCGCGCTCGGCGTGCTGGCGTCGGGCATGGACATCTGCGCGATGTATCCGATCACCCCGGCCACCAGCGCCTCGCACTATCTCAGCGAGTGCTTCGAGCGGGTGGGCGGCCTGGTGCACCAGGCCGAGGACGAGATCGCCGCCTGCGCTTTCGCGATCGGCGCCAGCTATGCCGGGCGCTGCGCAGTGACGATCACCTCCGGCCCCGGCTACTCGCTGAAGCAGGAGGGCCTCGGCCTGGCGGTGATGGCCGAGATCCCGCTCGTGGTGGTCAACGTCCAGCGCGGCGGCCCGAGCACCGGGCAGCCGACCAAGGTCGAGCAGGGTGACCTGCTGACCGCGATCTACGGCAGCCATGGCGACGCCCCGAAGGTGGTGATGGCGGTCGCCGGCATCGAGGACTGCTTCTATTCGATGATCACCGCGCGCAAGATCGCCGAGACCTTCAACATGGTGGTGGTGGTGCTCTCGGACGCCAGCCTCGCCACCGCGCAGCAGCCGTTCGCGCGGCCGCAGTTCTCCGAGGACTGGCTGGCGCCGCCGATCGACCAGGCCCCGGTGCCTCCGGGCAGCAAGGCCTACGACTGGGACGGCGTCACCGGCATCGCGCAGCGCTTCGTCCCCGGCCAGCCGGGCGGCATGCACACCGTCACCGGCCTCGCGCACGACCGCGCGAGCAAGGTCGCCTACGACCCGGCGATCAACGAAGAAGGGCTGCACATGCGCAGCCTCAAGCTGGCGGCGCTGCAGAAGACGCTGAAGACGCCCGAGGTGTACGGCGTCGGCGCCGGGGAGGGCGGTGAACTGCTGATCGTCGGCTGGGGTGGCACGCAAGGGGCAATCGAGGAGGCGGTGGACCGGCTGCGCGCGGCGGGGCAGGACGTCGCGTCGCTGCACCTGCGCTTCCTGCAGCCGATGGCGTCGGGGATCGGGCCGATCCTGAAGCGCTTCCGGCAGGTGATGACGATCGAGGGCAACTGGTCCGACCGGCCCGACGACGAACTGATCGACGCCGACAACCGCCGCTACTCCGCGCTGGCGATGATGCTGCGTTCGCGCTACCTGGTCGACGTCGACTGCTGGAGCGAGGCGCGCGGCCAGCCAATCAAGCCCGGCAGCGTCGTCGCTGCCGCGATGGCCAAGCTGGCTGCAGGAGGGCAATGAGATGGGATCGGCCTTGCATCAATGTGTGATCCGGCTGCACGAGGAGCACCACGCGCTCGAGGACTACCAGGGCGGCGTGCCGCGCTGGTGCAGCGGCTGCGGCGACAACGCCATCCTCGCCGCCGTGCAGCGACTGTGCCGCGACGAGAACCTGGCGCCCGAGCGCACCGTCTTCGTCTCCGGCATCGGCTGTTCGAGCCGTTTCCCGCATTACATGAAGACCTACGGCTTCCACGGCATCCACGGCCGCGCGTTCCCGATCGCCGAGGGCGTGAAGATGGCGCGACCGGACCTGCATGTCTTCGTCAACACCGGTGACGGCGACTGCTGCAGCATCGGCGCCGCGCACTGGATCCATGCCATTCGCTACAACATGGACCTCACCGTGCTGCTGCACGACAACCATGTCTACGGGCTGACCAAGAAGCAGGCTTCGCCGACCAGCCCGCAAGGCCTGAAGAGCAACACCACGCCGCGCGGTGCGGTGCTGCAGGCGCTGAACCCGCTGACGGTGACGCTGGGCGTGCAGAACGCCTCCTTCGTTGCCCAGGGCGTCGACTGGATGCCCGAGCAGCTCTACGAGATCGTCCGGCGCGCCTTCCGCCACCGCGGCTTCTCGTTCGTGCGCGTGATCCAGCGCTGCCCCGAGTTCCTGCCGAAGATGTTCGAGCCCTGGCTGCACGACCCTGAGCGCACGCTGCTGCTCACCCATGCCAACGGCCTGCAGCCGAGCGCCGAGACCAGCCGCATCTACCGCAACCAGCGCGAGCACGATCCGCTCGACATCGACACCGCGCGCGAGATCGCCAGCGACGAGGATCCGATACCGGTGGGCATCCTCTACCACGACCCCGCGGTGCCCTGCTACGAAGATCTGCGCGGCGCCGGCGCACCGCGTTCGCCCGAGCGCACACGTGCCGGGCTGGAAGCCGAACTGGACAAGTACACGATCTGGCCCGAGGCCGAGGACGGCACGCTGCCACGAGCGGCCTGAACGAGCTGCAAGTCCGTAACGAAGGAAGACCGAGCATGGACGCCCCTGCCCAGCCGAGCTACACGGCGCGAGAGCAGATGCTTTTTCATCTGAGCGGCAAAGGCCCGGAGCCCGGCCGGAGGATGCTGCCTGCCGGGCTGTGGCCAGCGCTGCTGGCGCCCTACCGGCCGCTGGCGCGGCTGCGGCACGACTTTCCGCTCGTGCTGCTGGAAGAGCCCGGGCCCGACGGGTTCGCGCTGCCGCTGTCCACCGTGATGTCCCGGCTGGCCGGAGCGATCGCGCCGCGCGGCCTGGAAGGGGAGCGGCTTCGCCAGCACCTGCTGCGCATCGAGTCGGTCTTGCGCGCGATGGTCGACGAAGGCGCGACCGGGACCCTGTCGGCGCTGTGGCCGCTCTCGCTCGAGAAGCTCGACATCGCTGCCGACGACACCACCCGCCGCGTGCTGGTGCAGGCGGGCGAGTCGCTGCTGCACGACGGCGAACTGGCTGCCTGCGATGCCGCGCTGCCGGCGCGGCTGCTGCAACTCGCTTGGCGCCATGCGCAGCGCGAGAAGGCGCGTGTGTTCCACCGCAAGGTCGACGCCTTGATGCGCAAGCTGTCGGACATCCTGCGCGCGGCCTGGGCGCACTCACAGGCCGGCCGCGCGCCGGCGGCGCTGCGCTCGGGGGTCGGCGGGGCCCACGCGGGGCTGTTCGACTTCGACGTCATGTCGCGGTTGGTCTCGCGGCGGGCGCCGGCCGACGAACTGCCGGCGGGGCGCCGACAGCGAATCGAGTGGGCGCTGTCGGTGCTCTCGGGCCAGACCTTCTGGCCCGGCGCGGCCGCCGCGGACCGTGTTCCCGAGGGACTGGTGCATGCCGACTGCGCCGGCGCGGCGGCTGCTTTCCGCGAACGGCTGCCCCGGGCGCTGGAGCTGCTGAAGGCGATCGCCATCGCCGAGCTGGAAAGCGAGGGCCGCTACGTCGAGGCCGAACACGATGCGCTCTTCGCCCGCTTCGACCTCGGCTCGCTCGGTGCCGAGGACTTTTTTCTGCTGCCCGACGACCTGGTGCTGATTCCGCCGGCCGAGAACGCGGCGCCGGCCAACGCCGGACTGCTCGAGATGCTGTCCTCGGGCATGCCGGTGAAGGTGCTGGTGCAGGTGGATGACCTGCTCGACGAAGCGGCGCTCGGAACCGGTCGCTTCGCGTTCGGAGTCCGCGGTGCGCGCCTGGCCACCACCGCAATGGGCCTGGGCGGCATGTTCGTGCTGCAGTGCGCGAGCGCGGCGCTGCCCGCGCAGGCGTCACGCGTCGCACGCGGCATGGGCTGCCACGGCCCGGCGCTCTTCGCCGTCTACCCCGGTGCAGCGGGCTCCGAACTGCCTTGTTACCTGGACGCCGCAGCGGCCACCGAGTCGCGCGCCTTCCCGACCTTCTGCTACGACGCCGCGGCAGGCGACAACTGGGCGACGCGCTTCTCGCTCGACGGCAACCGCCAGCCGGAGCAGGACTGGCCGCACGACGAGATCGAGGCCGCCGACGACGCGCTGCAGCGGGTTCGGATGCCGCTCGAGTTCACGTACGCGGACTTCGTGCTCGGCGACCCGCGCCATGCGTCGCACTTCCTGCCCGTGGCGCGGTCGCGTTGGCACGATGGCCAGCTGCCGGCGGCCGACTGGCTGCGCCTGGGCGAGGCGGAGGCGGCGGTCCGCTTGCCTTACGTGCTGGCGGCGGGCGAGGACGGGCAGCTGCAGCGACTGCTCGTCGACGCCCACCTGATGAAGGCCGCCCGCGCGCGCCTGCTGCTTTGGCGCCGGCTGCAGGAGCACGCCGGCATCCACGACTCGCACGCCGAGCGGCTGCTCGCCGAGGAACGCACACGCGCCGCAGCCAGCGTCGCGGTGCCGGTTGCCGCACCGGCCGGCCCGGCGGCAGACGCCGCGACCGCGGCCGACGAGGCGCCGGCGCCCGCTTCGAGCGAAGAGGCCTGGATCGAGACCGCGCGCTGCCCGAGCTGCAACGAGTGCCAGCTGATCAACCCGCGGCTCTTTGGCTACAACGACAACAAGCAGGCCTTCATCAAGGACATCGGCGCGGGCACCTACCGCGACCTGGTCGAGGCGGCCGAGTCGTGCCAGGTGGCGATCATCCACCCGGGCAAACCGCGCAACCCCGACGAGCCGGGCCTGGCAGAGCTGATCGAACGCGCCAAGCCCTTCATGTAGCTCCGCCGGGCGGGCACCGGAGCCGCCCGGCGAAGGGGACTCTCAGTCGCGCTCGCCGCCGAAGATGCCCAGCAGCGCCAGCAGGCTCTGGAAGACGTTGTACAGGCTCAGGTAGACGCCGAGCGTGGCGGTGATGTAGTTCGTCTCGTCTCCGTCCTGGACGCGCTTGAGGTCGTAGAGGATGAAGGCCGAGAAGATGCCGATCGCCAGCACGGCGATGGTGATCATCAGCGCGCCGCTCTGGACGAAGACGTTGGCGATCGCCGCCACCATCACCAGCAGCGCACCGACGAAGAGGAACTTGCCCATCGCCGTGAGGTCGCGCTTGATCACGCTCGACAGCGTGGCCATGCCGAAGAAGATCACGCTGGTGCCGGCGAAGGCGGTCATGATCAGGCTGGCACCGTTGGCCAGGCCGAGCACGGCGCCGACCAGCCGCGACAGCATCACACCCATGAAGAAGGTGAAGGCGAGCAGGATCGGCACCCCGGCGGCGGAGTTCTTGAACTTCTCGATCGCAAACATGAAGCCGAACGCGCCGCCGAGAAAGACGATCAGCCCGATGCCGGGCGACATCGCGCGGGCGATGCCGGTCTGCACGCCGATCCACGCGCCCAGCACGGTGGGAAGCATCGACAACGCGAGCAGCCAGTAGGTGTTGCGCAGCACGCGGTTGCGCTGCTGCGAGACGGCAACCGATGGGTTCAGCACTTCGACGTTCGGGTTCATCGCAGGACCTCCTTGAGCGACGATGGGGCGACTTGGCGCGCGATTCTAGGAGCCGCGGCCCCGAATTGGGTATCTCCCGCCTCGCGGGGGGCCATCGGCAGGCTAAGGTCGGGTCTGCCGTCGACCCCGCGCGGCCGAGGAGGTTCCCCGTGAAGAGCAAACCCGCATTGGCGCTCGAAGACTGCCGCCGCATCGCCGCCGCGGCGGAGGGCGAGGCGCAGGCCAACGGCTGGGCGGTGACGATCGCGATCGTCGACGATGGCGGCCACCTGCTGTGGCTGCAGCGGCTCGACGGCGCGCCGCCGGTGTCGGCGCAGATCGGCCCGGCGAAGGCGCGCACCGCCGCCATCGGCCGCCGCGAGAGCCGGCTGTACGAGGAGATGATCAACCAGGGCCGCAGCGCCTTCCTCAGCGCGCCGCTGGAGGGCATGCTCGAAGGCGGCGTGCCGGTGTGGGTGGACGGGAATTGTGTCGGTGCGGTGGGTGTCAGCGGCGTCAAGTCGAGCGAGGACGCGCAGATCGCCCGCGCCGGCATCGCTGCGCTCGGCTGACCCCGGCCGAGCGGGCGCCCGGCGGCCGTCCCGGCGCCCGGAGCGGCCGGCTTTCCGGTACCCGCACGTCGACGGTACAACTGCGCAACGGGGGTGGCGCCGGATGGGGTAGGCTCGCCGTCCTGCAACCCGAGCAGGCCCGCCATGAACGAACCGCCCACCATCGTCATCGACCAGAACGAGGTCTCGGTCTATCGCAGCCTGGGTGCGCCGTCGAAGCCCTGCATCGTGCTCTACAGCGGCCCCGATGCCGGCCAGCGCTTCGACCTCGACACCGGGCCGCAGATCATCGGCCGCCTGCCCGAGGCGCAGGTTCGCATCGACGCCTCGGGCGTGAGCCGCCAGCACGCCGAGCTGCTGGTCGGCGCGGCGACGGTGATCCTGAAGGACCTCGGTTCGGCCAACGGCACGATGGTCAACGAGGTTCGCGTCGACGAGCCGGTGACGCTGAAGGACGGCGACCTGATCCGCGTCTCCAACGTCGTGCTGCGCTTCCACGCCCAGAACTCGCTCGAGTTGCTGCTGCACGACCGCATCTATCGCCAGGCGACCATCGACGCCGGCACTGGCGCCTTCAACAAGAAGTTCCTTGCCGACGCGCTCAAGCAGGAGTTCGCGCGCTCGCGCGCCGCCGGGCGGCCGCTGTCGGTGATCGCCTACGACCTCGACCACTTCAAGACCGTCAACGACACCTACGGGCATGCCGCCGGCGACCTCGTGCTGAGGCTCACCACCGACATCGCGCGCGCCGAGCTTCGCGGCACCGATGCGCTGGCGCGAACCGGTGGCGAGGAGTTCACGATCGTGCTGCAGGACACCCCGGTGACCGGCGCCGTCGAGCTTGCCGAGCGCATCCGCGCCGCGATGGAGAGTTACCCGATCGAGTTGAAGGACCCGGACGCCAAGCTCAGCACCCGCACCGTCGAGCACCGCCAGACGGTCTCGCTCGGCGTCGCCGGGCTCGAGCCGGAGATGGCCAGCGAACTCGACTTGCTGCAGGCCGCCGACCGCGCGCTCTACAACGCCAAGCGCAACGGGCGAAACCAGGTCAGCTTCTAGCCCGGATCTTTCACCAGTGAAGCCGAAGTGACCTGGTCGGCGGCCGTCGGTGGTCTTGGCTGGACGTTGCGGCCGGAACAGGTGCGTTGGGCGCAGGCGGTGCGGCCAACGGACGGACTGCCCCCTTACCCCCATTGTTTGTCAGCGTGCCGGGGACAGCACTGGATGGGTTTCAAGGTGCCAGAGCGCGTGCTGCGGTGATGAAGACGTGCTTCATCGGGTGCGCGGACGCCAGCAGGACCCGCACGCGCCGGGTGTTGCGCACGATGGCCGCGCCGATCTTGAGCAGCTTGGTGCGGATCGTGGCCGTGCAGGCCCGGGCAAGCTCGGTGCCCTGCAGCCCGAGGCGGCGCAGGTTGATCATCAGCGTGTAGGCCAGCGCGGCCAGCAGCAGGCGCAGCTGGTTGGCCTGGAAGCGATGGCAGCTCGCGCGACGGCCGAACAGATCCAGCTGTGCCTCCTTGATGCGGTTCTCGGCCTCGCCTCGGGCACAGTACCGCCGCTCGTACAAGGCCTTGGCCGAGCCCGGCAGGTCGGTGACGATGAAGCGCGGGTTGGCGCCCTGCTCGCCGTGCTCGAGTCGCGCGATGACGCGCCGAGGCTTGTCCCAGGTGCCGGCGGCGTATTCGAACTCGCCGAACATGCGTTGCTTGGTCTGCTTGGCCGCGTACTGCTCGGCCAGCGCCAGCTCTGCCAGCTCGATCTGCTGCGCCAGGCGCGAGTTCTTCTGCAGCCCGATGATGTAGCTCACGCCCCAGCGCTCCAGGCGCTGCAGCACCCGCGGGCGGCAGAAGCCCGAGTCTGCACGCACGATGATCTTCGTCTTGGGCCACGCACAGCGCAGCGGCACCAGAAGCCGCTTGATCAAAGCGCTGACCACGCTGGCCGGGTCGCGATCACTGGGACGCAGCACGCAAGCCAGCATGTCCTGGCCGGCGAAGACGTACAGCGGCAGGTAGCAGTAGTTGTCGTAGTAGGCGTGGAAGTGGCCGCGCTCCTGCTCGCCATGCAGCGGCACGTGGGTGGCGTCGACGTCGAGCACCAGCTCCTTGGGCGCCTTGGCATGGCTGGCGATGAACTGCCGCATCAGCACCTCATGTAGCGCAGCGGCATGCGCGGGCGTAGCACCCGTCTCCAGGCGGCTGAGCGTGGGCGCCGAGGCCAGCGGCTCGGCCCGGCCCACGGCGGTTTGCATCACCAGATCGCGGCGCAGCACGTTGTGGTCGCACACGTCCGACCATCCCAGGCACAGGCCGTAGATGCGCTGCGCCAGCAGGCTGCCCACGCTGTGCTGGACGCTGGCGCTGCGGCGCTCGTCACCGAACGCCGCAGCGGCTGCGCGCGTCAAGCCAAGGCGCTCGTCGACCCGCTTGAGAAGCAACACACCGCCATCGCTGACGATGTCGCCGCCGTCGAAGGCGGCCTCGACAACGCGCCTTCCGACCCGTCCGAAGTCAACGGCCCCATCGGTACACTTTGGCATCGGCAGTCCTCGGTTGCCACAGGCGTCAGATACCTATGACAACGGGCTCAGCCACGAGGCTGCCGACCTACTGCTCGTGAAATTTCCGGGCTAGCCAGCGCGGTATTGACCCCCTACCGCCCTGCGGGCCGGTCCCCCCGCGGGGGAGCGATCCCGACCGTCGAAGCCGGATCGGGAGCCCGGTCCCCGGCGTTCGGCGACTAACGTCGCAGCAGCAGCAGGCAGCCGCCGACGATCAGCCCCGCGGAAAGCAGCGTCGCTGCGCTTGGCACCTCGCCGAAGACCAGGTAGCCGAGCAGCGCCGCCCACACGAAGCCGGTGTACTCGACCGGCGCCGCGCGGCTGGCCTCGATGTGCGAGAAGGACCAGGTGATCGCCATCAGACCGACGGTCGCCAGCCCGCCGGCGAGGGCGACGAGTGGCCAGTCGCCACCGGCCAGCGGCTGCCAGCGCCAGGCCATCGGCACCGCCAGCAGCAGCGCCGGCATCAGGTTCTGCACCAGCATGATCGTCCACAGCGCGTCACGCTGCGCCTGGTGGCGGGTGACGAGCATCACGCCGGAGAAGGTGACTGCGGCCAGGGTCACCGCCGCCAGCCCTTCCAGATGAGCGCGGCTTGCGGCGTCGCCGGCGAGCAGCTCAGGCCCGAGCGAGACGCCGACGCCTGCCGCACCGAGCGCGAGCGCGGCCCAGATCCAGCGGCTCGGCCGCTCCTTCAGCACCACCGTCGCCAGAAGCGAGATCAGGATCGGCGCCAGGTAGCCCACCGCCACCACCTGCACCAGCGGCAGCAGCGACAGCGCGTGGAAGTAGCTGACCAGCGAGACCAGCAGCAGAAGGCAGCGCACGACATGCCAGCGCCACTGCGCAGCCGAAGGCAGCGGCGTGCGGAACCGCAGCCACAGCAGCAGCGCGAACACCGACCCGGCGGCGAAGCGCAGGAAGGCGAGCTGCAGCGCGTCGAAGCGCGGCGACATCGTCTTGATGGTGGCGTCCATCGCGACGAAGCTGGCCGCCGCGAGCGCCGCTGCAGCGAGCGGCATCGCGGCGCCGCCGGGCCGCACCACGGCGGCGGGGGAGTGGGAGGGCATGCGCCGAGTCTAGGACCTGGGGGGTGGCGACCGAGGATCCGGGGCAACGCCCGCGATGCCCCTCGGCGCGGCCGGGCACCCGGCCGGCCGCGCAGGGCGGGCTGGCTATAATTTCGCGCTTTCTCGCACCTGCCGCAGCCTAGCGAAACTCCGAAAGCCGGTTTCCCCTCGGGCCACCCGAGCCGGGTGGCGCTGGGCGCGCGAACCCCGGAGCTTTCCCTTGCTGCCCGTCCTGCCCCCAGCCCTGCTCGTTCTCGCGGACGGCGAGGTCTTCGTCGGCCGATCGATCGGAGCCCCCGGCCGCACCGTCGGCGAGGTGGTGTTCAACACCGCGCTCACCGGCTACCAGGAGATCCTCACCGACCCGAGCTACTGCCGGCAGATCGTCACGCTGACCTATCCACACATTGGCAACTACGGCGTCAACGCCGAGGATGCCGAGGCCACCCGCCTGCATGCCGCCGGCCTGATCGTCCGCGACCTGCCACCGCGGGTCTCGAACTTCCGCGCCACGATGACGCTCGCCGACTACCTCCAGCGGGAGGGCGTGGTCGCGATGGCCGACATCGACACCCGGCGGCTCACCCGCGTGCTGCGCACCAAGGGGGCGCAGAACGGCTGCATCGCCACCTTCACCGCCGGGCACGAGGTCGGCGCGGCCGATCTCGAGGCCGCACGCGCCGCCGCGCGGGCCGCGCCGTCGATGGCCGGGCTCGACCTCGCGCAGGTGGTCAGCGTCAGCGAGCCGTACCACTGGACCGAGACCACCTGGCAACTCGGGGCCGGCCACGGGCACCAGGCGGCGCCGAATCACCATGTCGTCGCCTACGACTTCGGCGTCAAGCGCAACATCCTGCGGCTGCTGGCCGCCCGCGGCTGCCGCGTCACCGTGGTGCCGGCCAAGACCCCCGCATCGGAGGCGCTGAGGCTGCGCCCCGACGGCATCTTCCTGAGCAATGGCCCCGGCGACCCCGAACCCTGCGGCTACGCGATCGAGGCCACTCGCGAGCTGATCGCCAGCGGGCTGCCGACCTTCGGCATCTGCCTGGGCCACCAGATCCTCGCGCTCGCCTCGGGTGCGAAGACCTTCAAGATGAAGTTCGGCCACCATGGCGCCAACCACCCGGTGAAGGACCTCGACAGCGGCCGCGTCAGCATCACCAGCCAGAACCATGGCTTCGCGGTCGACTCGGGCAGCCTGCCGGCGACGCTGCGGGCCACGCACATCAGCCTGTTCGACGGCACGCTGCAGGGCCTGGCCCGCAGCGACCGCCCGGCGTTCTGCTTCCAGGGCCACCCGGAGGCGAGCCCGGGGCCGCACGACATCCAGTACCTGTTCGACCGCTTCGTTGCGCTGATGGAGGAACGTTGAGATGCCCAAGCGCCAGGACATCCACAGCATCCTGATCATCGGCGCCGGGCCGATCGTCATCGGCCAGGCCTGCGAGTTCGACTACTCGGGCGCGCAGGCCTGCAAGGCGCTGCGCGAGGAGGGCTACCGCGTCGTGCTCGTCAACAGCAACCCGGCGACGATCATGACCGACCCAGGGATGGCCGACGCCACCTACATCGAGCCGATCACCTGGCAGATGGTCGAGAAGATCATCGCCAAGGAGAGGCCCGACGCCATCCTGCCGACGATGGGCGGGCAGACAGCGCTGAACTGCGCGCTCGACCTGCACAAACACGGTGTGCTCGCGAAGTACGGCGTCGAGATGATCGGCGCCAACGAGCGCGCCATCGAGAAGGCCGAAGACCGCCTGAAGTTCAAGGACGCAATGACCTCGATCGGGCTCGACTCCGCCAAGAGCGGCATCGCGCACTCGTGGGAGGAGGCGCTGGCGGTGCAGCGGCGCATCGCCAGGCAGACCGGCGGCACCGGCTTCCCGGCCGTCATCCGCCCGAGCTTCACGCTCGGCGGCACCGGCGGCGGCATTGCCTACAACCCCGAAGAGTTCGAGGAGATCTGCAAGCGCGGGCTCGACCTGAGCCCGACGAACGAGCTGCTGATCGAGGAGAGCCTGATCGGCTGGAAGGAGTTCGAGATGGAAGTCGTCCGCGACCGCGCGGACAACTGCATCATCGTCTGCTCGATCGAGAACCTCGACCCGATGGGCATCCACACCGGCGACAGCATCACCGTCGCGCCGGCGCAGACGCTGACCGACAAGGAATACCAGCTGATGCGCAACGCGTCGATCGCGATCCTGCGTGAGATCGGCGTCGACACCGGCGGCTCCAACGTGCAGTTCGCGATCGACCCAAAGAGCGGGCGCATGATCGTGATCGAGATGAACCCGCGTGTCAGCCGCAGCTCGGCGCTGGCGTCCAAGGCCACCGGGTTCCCGATCGCCAAGGTGGCGGCCAAGCTGGCGGTCGGCTACACGCTCGACGAGCTGCGCAACGACATCACCGGCGGCGCGACTCCGGCGAGCTTCGAACCGACGATCGACTATGTCGTCACCAAGGTGCCGCGATTCGCGTTCGAGAAGTTCCCCGCCGCCGACCCCAAGCTGACGACGCAGATGAAGTCGGTCGGCGAGGTGATGGCCATCGGCCGCACCTTCCAGGAGAGCTTCCAGAAGGCGCTGCGCGGGCTCGAGACCGGCATCGACGGGCTCTCGGAGCGCACCTCCTGCAGCGCGAGCGACCGCGACGAGATCGTCGACGAGATCGGCAGCGCCGGGCCGGAGCGGGTGCTGTGGGTGGCCGACGCTTTCCGCATCGGGCTCACGCTCGACGAGGTCTTCGACGAGACCGCGATCGACCCCTGGTTCCTGGCGCAGATCGAGGAGCTGGTCGCGATCGAACGCGAGGTCTCGCGGCGCACGCTGGCCAGCCTGTCGGCGGCCGAGCTGCGCTGGCTCAAGCGCAGGGGCTTCTCCGACCGGCGGATCGGGAAGCTGATGGGCACGCACCAGCACGAAGTGCGCGCAGCGCGTCACGCGCATGGCGTGCGGCCGGTGTTCAAGCGGGTCGACACCTGCGCCGCCGAGTTCGCGACGCAGACCGCCTACATGTACTCCACCTACGAAGAGGAGTGCGAGGCCGAGCCCAGCGCCCGCCGCAAGGTGATGGTGCTCGGCGGCGGGCCGAACCGAATCGGCCAGGGCATCGAGTTCGACTACTGCTGCGTGCACGCGGCGCTGGCGCTGCGCGAGGACGGGTGGGAGACCATCATGGTCAACTGCAACCCCGAGACCGTCTCCACCGACTACGACACCAGCGACCGCCTGTACTTCGAGCCGGTGACGCTCGAGGACGTGCTCGAGATCGTCGACAAGGAGAAGCCCGACGGCGTGATCGTCCAGTACGGCGGGCAGACACCACTGAAGCTGGCGCTCGACCTCGAACGCGCCGGCGTGCCGATCGTCGGCACCAGCCCCGACAGCATCGACATCGCCGAGGACCGCGAGCGCTTCCAGCAGCTGCTGCACCAACTCGGGCTGAAGCAGCCACCCAACCGCACCGCCCGCAACGAGGCGCAGGCGATCGAGCTCGCGCACGAGATTGGCTACCCGCTGGTGGTGCGGCCGAGCTACGTGCTCGGTGGCCGCGCGATGGAGATCGTGCACGGCGACAAGGACCTCGAGCGCTACATGCGCGAGGCGGTGCGGGTGAGCGAGAAGTCGCCGGTGCTGCTCGACCGCTTCCTCGACGACGCGATCGAGGTCGATGTCGACTGCATCGCCGACACCGCCGGCCGGGTGGTGATCGGCGGCATCATGGAACATGTCGAGGCCGCTGGCATCCACAGCGGCGACTCGGCCTGTTCGCTGCCGCCGTACACACTCTCCGCCGCGCTGCAGGACGAGATGCGCCGCCAGTCGGTGGCGATGGCCAAGGCGCTGAAAGTCGTCGGGCTGATGAACGTGCAGTTTGCGATCCAGTTTCCCAAGGCGCCGGCTTCGCCGACGCCGTCCCCCGAGGGCAGCGGTTCGGCCGGCGGAGCCGGGCCGATCCAGGGGGAGGGCGGCGCCGCGGTGGTCTACGTGCTCGAGGTCAACCCGCGGGCCTCTAGAACAGTGCCTTTTGTCAGCAAGGCCACCGGCCGGCCGCTGGCGAAGATCGCCGCCCGCTGCATGGCCGGCCGCACGCTGGAGGAACAGGGCGCGCTCGCCGAGGTGGTGCCGCCGTTCTTCAGCATCAAGGAGGCGGTGTTCCCGTTCAACAAGTTCCCGGGCGTCGACCCCATCCTCGGCCCGGAAATGCGCTCCACCGGCGAAGTGATGGGTGTCGGCCGCAGCTTCGGCGAAGCCATGCTGAAGAGCCAGCTCGGCGCCGGCTCGCGGCTGCCGGGCAAGGGCACGGTGGTGGTGACGGTGAAGAACGGCGACAAGACGAGGGCGGTGGCGGTGGCACGCGATCTGGTCGCACTCGGCTTCCAGGTCGTGGCCACCAAGGGCACCGCGGCGGCGATCGCCGCCGCCGGCATCCCGGTGCGGCAGGTCAACAAGGTCAAGGACGGGCGACCGCACATCGTCGACATGATCAAGGCGGGCGAGATCCAGCTCGTCTTCACGACGGTCGACGAGACACGCACCGCGATCGCCGACTCCCGCTTCATCCGCACCGCGGCACTGGCGCAGCGGGTCACCTACTACACGACGATGGCCGGATGCGAGGCCGCGACCGAGGCGATGAAGCACCGCCAAGACCTCACGGTGGCCTCGGTTCAGGAACTGCACGCCGAACTGAGCTAGCATCCGGCTCCCCCGTCCGCCGCAGTCTGCCTCTGGCACCTGCGGCGGACTCACTTTTGCCTGCATCCACCCATGGCCACGATCCCCCTCACGCGCCGCGGCGCCGAAAAGCTGAAGGAAGAACTGCAGCGGCTGAAGTCGGTCGACCGCCATGCCGTGATCCAGGCCATTGCCGAGGCCCGCTCGCAGGGCGACCTCTCCGAGAACGCCGAGTACGACGCCGCCAAGGACAAGCAGGGCTTCATCGAGGGCCGCATCAAGGAGCTCGAGAGCAAGCTCGCGGCAGCGCAGGTGATCGACCCTGCAGCCATCGACGCCGGCGGCAAGGTCGTCTTCGGGGCCACCGTCGACCTCGAGGACGAGAACAGCCGGGCGAAGGCCACCTACCAGATCGTCGGCGACGACGAGGCCGATCTCAAGCTCGGGCTGATCTCGATCTCGAGCCCGATCGCGCGGGCGCTGATCGGCAAGGAGGCCGGCGACGTCGCCGAAGTCCAGGCTCCCGGGGGCCTCCGGCACTGGGAGATCGTTGCCGTCCGCTACGTCTGAACGTGGCCGACGGGCGGTCCGGACGGCTGCTCGCGCTGCTGCCGGCGGCGGCTGAACGACTACGCCGGCTGCTGCCGGCGCTGCACGAGCGACTGCGCCGGCTGCTGCCTGCGCTGTGGGCCGGCGCGCTGCTCGCGGTGGCGCTGCTTGCCGCCCCCGGGCCGTTTGCGGTGCTCTCGCGCGCCGATGCGGGGCGTGTCAACGCGCGGCTGTTCGAGCATGAGGCCTGGCTGTCGGTGGTGCTCGCGGTGTTGTTGTGGGTGCTCGAACGGCCACGCGCGCGGCGGGCGTCGCGCGTCGACGGCGGCAGCGCCTTCACCGCGGAGCTGGTGCTGATCCTGCTGGCGCTGTTCTGCACCATCGCAGGCCACTTCGCGCTGCAGCCGATGCTGGCGGCGGCACGTGCCGGGCAGGGTGGCTGGAGCTTCGCGCAGTTGCACGGCGCGAGCGTCGCCTTCTACGCCGTCAAGACGCTGGCGGTGGCGGCGCTGGCGTGGCGCGCGACGGCGCGGCGCTGATCCCGCGGGCGTTCCACCTGTCGCTGGCCAGCGCAAGCAGCGGCGCGGTCGGGAACTCGAGCATCGCGGCGTTGGCCACCGGTGTCGCGAGCGGCTTCCCGCAGAGCAGCCCGAGCACGCGAGCCACCCCCCGGCTGCCCACCAGCAGCGGTCGCTGCGGCAACCGCGGCACCAAGGAGTGGCGCAGTGCGGCCGCGATGCGCGCAATGAACTGCTCGTTGCTCTCACCACCGCCGGGCGGCTCGACACCGGGTTCGAACCAGGGCAGCAGCGTCCCGGCCGGCACACCGTTCCAGCCGCCGAGGAGACGTTCGGCGAGTCTCGGCTCGACGACGATCTCGAGCCCGACGGCGTCGGCGACGATGCGCGCCGTCTCGTGCGTGCGGGCGAGTGCGCTGGTGACGATGATCCCCGGCCGGGGCCGGCGCTCGCGTATCACCGCCGCCAGCGCCTGGGCCTGGCCGCGGCCGGCATCGACGAGCGGGGTGTCGATGTCGCCGCCGCAGCGCAGGTTGGCCAGGTTGTAGGCGGTGGCGCCGTGGCGCACGAAGAGCAGCGTCTCGGGCAACGGATCAGGTCCGGGCTTCACCGCAGCGCGCTTGCCGGCGCAAAGCGGGTGGGGGCTCCGGTAAAAGGCTCTCGCGCCTGCGCGTGCAGCACCGAGCACTCGCCGCCGCCGGCTCCGCTGCCGAGCAGCCACTCGCGCACCAGGGCGGTCTGGTGGCGGTCGGCGAGCAGCGGCGTGTGGCCGGTGTCCGGGATGTGCATCAGCGTCAGCGTCTTGCCGCGCGACATGCGGCGGATCGTGGCCTCGGAGAGGGCGTCGGAGAGCAGGCCGTGGATCAGCAGCAGCGGGCACTTCACCGTGCGCCACTGTGTCCACTGCGACAGGCTGCGCCCGGCGTCGCGACGGTAGGCCTGCAGCGCACGCACGTCGTGGCGGTAGACGCGGCCGGCTTCGTCGTCGGACCAGCGTGTCTGGTGAAAGGTGAGGTTGAAGTGCACCTCGTCGCTCACCGGGCCCTCGTGCTTGTGCGCCGCACCCACCTTGCGCAGCAAATCGGCCGGGCTGCGGAAGACATAGTGCCGCGCGATGGTGTCGGCGCGGCGTCGCCGGCGCCGCGCCGGGATGTAGGGGCCGACGTCATTCAGCACCAGCCGGTGCACCAGCTCCGGCCGGCGCGAGATCAGCTCGATGGCGGCGCTGCCCCCCATCGACGAGCCGAGCAACGCCACCGGCGCGCCGCCGAGGTGGGCGATCATCTGCCGAAGCTGTTCGGCGTAGGTGTCGAGCGAGTAGTCGCCTTCTTCGGCCAGCCAGCCCGACCGGCCGCGGCCGACCCAGTCCATGCAGATCACGCGGAAGCGGTCGGCGAGGTCGCTCGCCAGGTAGTTGAAGCGCATCGCAACATTGGCGACGCCGCCGCAGCACAGCAGCACCGGCGCGTCGGCGTCGCCCCACTCGGTGTAGGCGACGCTGACGGCGTAGGCGCGGCGCAGCCGCCGCGGTGTCCGCGGCTGCAGCGATGGCGGGTGCAGGTAGTAGAAACGCTGCAGCCGGTACTGCCCGTGGAAGCGCCCGACGACCTGGCTGGCCATCGCCATGTACTGCTGCCAGTCGCCAGGCGCGCTGCGCTGCGGTCGGGTGTCGGGTTCCCAGGCAGGGTCGCACGGCGCGGCGGGCGTGTCTCGACCGCCGGCGGCGTCGCGCGGCACCACTCGCAGCGGCCTCATCGCACGCCCTCCGCGGAGGCGCAGCGGTGACCCAACGGGCAGGCGGAATGTCGGGGCAGAGGCATCGGTGTTCGGGCTGTGCTTCGGTGCCGCTGCGGCGCCATCGGGTGCCTGACGCGGCACGCGGATCCGCAGGCGGGCGGTGCCTGCAACCGTTGGGGTATCGACTTCTCCGGACAGCGACTTGAGCGCCGTTTCCGTGCATGCAGTGGTTCAGCCCACGGCCGCCCTCGCCGATAACGTTTGCACGGCGGGCAGGCCGGGGGATGCCGCCGTGGAGCCGATACCGATGGACTCGACCCAACGCCGAATGATTGCCGTCGCGGTGGCCGTCTGTGCCTTCGCCGTCGGCATGGCCGGGCTGCTCAACTACTTCAAGTACCGCGCCACCACCGAACGGCTGCTCGAGCAGCGGCTCGCCACCATCGGCAGGTCGATCGCAAACAACATCCAGTCGTCGCTGGCGCTCGGGCTGCAGTTCGCCGACATCGGCACGCTGCCCGCGGTGATGCGGCGCGCCAGCGACGGCGACGAGCTGATCACCGGCATCGACGTCTTCGACACCGGGGGCCTCACGCTGTACAGCACAGCGCACGCACGGCTGGCGCAGCCGGTGCCGGCGGCGTGGCGCGCGGCAATCGCCAGGGCCGGCGACCTCGGATGGGTGGCGCACGGCGACGCCGAGCCGGCGGTCGGCATCGCGGTGCAGAACCACTTCGGGCTCACCGTCGGCCACCTTGCGCTGCGCTACTCGCCTCAGGTCGTCGCGCGGGCGAGCCGCGCCGTCGGGCGCGAACTCGCGGTGGCCGCGGTCGGCGTCTTTGCCGTCACCGCCAGCCTCGCGTCGCTGGCACTGGTGGCCGTGGTGCGCCGGCTCGACCGCGACGTGCAGACGCTCGAGGCCGCGCTGCTCGCCGCAGACCCGGGCCGCTCGCCCGCGGCGTCGCGTCGCGGGCCCTTCCGCCGCATGCTGCGGCGCTTTGCCGCGACGGTGCGCACCGCCCAGACGCAGATCGCCGAGGCGCGCTCGATGATGCGGCGCAACCCCCCGCGCGACGGGGTGTCGACGTGATCGTCGGCGCCGCCGCCAACCACGGCTACCTTCGCGGCATCTACCTGCGGCTGGCGGGCGTGATCATGCTTGCCGTGATGGCGGCGCTGGCCTTCAACGCCTTTCTCTCGCATCGCAGCTTCGAACGCTCGCTGGCACCGGAAGTGGCGAGAAAGGTGACGGCCGGGGGCGACTCGATCCGCGCGCTGGTGCTCAAGGCGGTGGCACACGGCGTCGCCTTTGACGAGCTGTACGGCGTCGAGCAGAAGTTCGACGAGGTGCGCAGCGAGATGCCGGAGATCGCCTCCTTCGCGCTCACCGACACCACCGGTGCCGTCCGCTACCAGCGGCTGACCACGCCGCCGGGTGCGCCCGAGCACTTCCGCAGCGCCGAGGTGCTCGCTGCGTTGCATGCCAACGCCCCGGGGCCTGCGGCGCCGAGGCGGATCGGCAACCAGGTCCTGGTCTCGCTGCCGGTGGTGGCGCCCGAGGGGCCGTTGGGCATGCTGCACATCGGCGTCGACGTTCGTTTTGTCGACGAGCTGCTGCTCGAGATGACCTTCGACGTGCTGGTCGTGCTGGTGGTGTCGCTGTTCTTCACGCTCGAGCTGCTGCACTTCATGGCCGGCGCGCGCCTCGATGCGGCGCTGAGATCGCTTGCCGAGACCTTCTCGCGCGGTGCCGAGGGGCGCTTCGCGACCGCGCCCGGACGCCTCCCGGCGCCGGCTTTCGGATCGGTGATCCGGCTGCTCGAGAGCGCGCTCGAGCGGGTGAATGCAGGCTACGCGGCCCTTGCGTGCGAGGTCGATGCCGCGCGCAGGATGCCGTTGAACGAGCGCCCCCCGGGACTCGAGGCGGCGCAATCGCGGCTGGCCGCTCTCGGCGAGCGCTACCGCTTCGGCAGCACCGACGCCGTCGGCGACGCCGGGCAGCGCCAACTGGCGAAGATCCGCGCGCCGCTGTTCGTCTTCATCCTCGCCGAGGAGCTGACGCGCCCGTTCCTGCCGGCCTATGCGCAGGAGCTGGCGGTGCCGATCGCAGTGCTGCCGACGCAGGTCGTGGTTGGACTGCCGATCGCGCTCTTCATGCTCATCGTCGCGCTCGCGCAGCCCGGGCTCGGCGCCCTGTGCGAGCGCGTGGGGCAGCGCCGGCTGATGCACTGGGGGGCGTGGGTCGCCGGGCTCGGTTTCGTCGCGTCGGCCTTCGCCGCCAGCGTGCTCGACCTGCTGCTGTGGCGGTCGCTGTGTGCCGCGGGTTACGCGGCGGTGTTTGTCGCCGCCCAGGCCTACGTGCTCGAACACGCCGATGCCGGCAGCCGCGCGAAGGGCTTTGCGCTCTTCGTCGGAGCCATCATGGTCGCCACCGTCTGCGGGCCGTCGATCGGCGGCATCCTGGCCGACAACATCGGCGTCAGGCCGACCTTCGGCGTCGCCGCGGCGCTGGCGCTGGCGTCGCTGGCGGCGATCCGGCAACTGCCCGATCGCGGCGCCCGGGCCGCACCTTCGCCGCGCAGGCCCGGCGCACGCGACGTACTCTCGCTGCTCGCCAATCCGAGGTTCCTCGCGGTGACGGCGTTCGCCGCGGTGCCGGCCAAGATCCTGCTCACCGGCGCCTGCTTCTACCTGGTGCCGCTGTATGTGCTGACGCTGTCGGGCACGCAGGCGATGGCGGGCCGCATCCTGATGACCTACGCGGTGGTGATGGTGGTGGTCTCGCCGCTGGCTGCCGGGTGGGCCTTGCGCCGAGAGCGCATGGAGTGGCTGGTGGGTGGTGGGCTCGTGCTGTCGGGCCTCGGCGGTGTGCTGCTGCTCGGCGGGGGCGGACTGGTCTGGGTCTTTCTCTCGGTGGGGGTGGTCGGGATCGGGCAGGCGATGTCGATCTCGGCGCAGAGTGCGCTGGTGTCGGAGGTCTGCGCCGTCGAGGTCGCCCGCATCGGCGAGGGGCCGGCGTTCGGCGTCTACCGGCTGCTCGAGCGGCTCGGCAACGCGCTCGGGCCGATCGCCGCCGCGCTGCTGGCGGTCTGGTTGGGCGAGCGCAGCGCCTTTGTCGCCCTGGGTGCCTTCGTTGCTGCCTGCGGGCTGGCCTTCGTGCTCGCCACACGCATCGGCGCCGTCCGTTCCGGCGCGGCGGCGGCGAGCACCTGACCGCCGCACGTCCGGCTCAGAGACCAACCAAGGTGCGCGCCGTGTTCGATGTCGACCCCGACCGCCGCCGACTGCTGGCCGCCGCGCTGGCCGGCACGATGGCCCCGGCGGCCTTCGCCACCGGGCTTGCGCCGGGTGTGGCGCCGTCGCGGCCCTATCGCATCCACGCCATCACGTTCCGAGGCACGACCGATGTCGAGCGCGGCTTCGAGGCGTACTTCGCGGCGCGCAAGGTGCCGGTGCAGATCACCTATCGCGACCTCAATCGCGACCCGTCGCGCATGCCGGGCTTCCTGGACGAGATCCGTGCCACGCGGCCGGACCTGGTCTACACCTGGGGCACCTCGGTGACGCTGGGCGTCGTCGGGCCTTTCGACGAGGTGGTGCCCGGCCGGCACATTACCGACATCCCGGTGGTCTTCACGCTCGTCGCGGCACCGGTGATGGCCAAGATCGTCGCCGACCGCGGCAAGCCCGGACGTTCGGTCACCGGTGTCACCCATGTCGCGCCGACCGACGCGCAGATCCGCGCGATCGCCGCCTACCGGCCTTTCCGGACCCTCGGCGTCCTCTACACGCCGACCGAGCGCAACTCGGTGGTGGTGCTCGACCAGATGCGACGTCTCGGGCGCGAACTCGGCTTCCACACCGTCGAGCGCACATTCCGGCTCGATGCTGCCCGCAAGCCGGTGGCCGACGGCGCCGCCAACCTTGTTCGCGAGCTGAAGGAAGGTGGCGCCGAGTGGCTCTACCTGCCGCCGGACTCGTACCTGGGAACGCTGGCCGAAGGCACCATCATCCCGGCGGCGATGTCGCTCGGGCTGCCGACCTTCGCGTCGACCGAGCAGTTGATGCAGGCCGGCGCGCTCTCCGGGCTGGTCAGTCGCTACTACAGCGTCGGGCAGTTCACTGCACACAAGGCCGAGCAGATCCTGGTCGGCCGCGTGCCGGCGTCGCAGGTGCCGGTGGAGTCGCTGAAGCGCTTCTCGTACCAGATCCGCATCGCGGCGGCGCACCGGTTGAAGCTGCCCCCGCCGTTGTCGATGTTCGACTACGCCGAACTGCTGACCGACGACCGGCCGCGCGGTTGAGAGCACCGCCGAGGCCGGGCCAGCGCCGGCCCGCCCCCCGCGGTCGTCGAGTCGGCCGGCGAAGCCGGATCAACCCGAGGTGCGGTCTTCAGCGAGCCGACTTCTTGGCTGACTTCGGCTTCGGCCTCGCACGCTTGACGAGCCCGCCGGCGGTGACTCGCTGGTTGCCGAGCACCGTCACCTTGGCCACCTGCGCGCGCCTCGCCGGGTGCTTGCTCGGGCGAACGATCTTCACCACCCGAGGGCCGGGCTTGCGGTCGTCGCGCGGCGGCGGCTCCGGCTGTCGCGGCACGCGCCACAGCACCAGCAGCTTGCCGATGTGCTGCACCGGTGCAGCGTCCAGCCGGTCGGCCAGCACGGCGAGCGCGGATTCGCGGGCGCCCCGATCGTCGCTGAACATGCGCACCTTGACGAGGCCGTGCGCGGCGAGCGCGCCGTCGACCTCGCGCACGACAGCGTCGGTCAGGCCCTCGCTGCCGATCGTCACCACCGGTTGCAGGTGGTGGGCTTCGCCGCGCTTGGCACTGCGTTCGGCGGGGGTCAGTGTCAACGAGGGCATGGGCCGTATTATCCCCGCACGATGAAGGTCAAGACCCGCAGCAGGAAGGTCAACAAGGCCTGGCTGCACGAGCACGTGACCGACCCCTACGTGCTCAAGGCGCAGCGAGAGGGCTATCGCTCGCGGGCGGCCTACAAGCTCGAGGAAATCGACACCGCGCTGGCACTGCTGCGCCCGGGGCAGACGGTGGTCGACCTCGGTGCCGCGCCCGGCGCGTGGAGCCAGTACCTGCGGCGCAGGCTCGGCGCCGGAACGACGCTGGTCGCGCTCGACCTGCTGCCGATGGAGCCGGTGGACGGCGTTCGCGTGCTGCAGGGCGACTTCCGCGAGCAGGCGGTGGTCGACATGCTCGCGGGCGCACTTGGGGGCCGGCAGGCCGACGTCGTGGTCTCCGACATGGCGCCCAATCTCTCCGGCGTGGCGGTGGCCGACGCTGCGCGAATGGCCGACCTGGTGGAACTGGCGGTGGACTTTGCCGAACAGCACCTGGTGGCGAACGGCGCATTGGTCGCCAAGGTCTTCCACGGCAGCGGTTACAGCCAGCTCGTCGAACGATTCAAACGCAGTTTTCGCGTCGTCAAGGCGATCAAGCCGAAGGCCTCGCGTGCCAAGTCGGCGGAAACCTTTCTCGTCGGCATCGGTCCGAAACAACCTCAGGCCCGCGCGGCCGGTGGTGGCAGCGCCGAAAATGGTGCCAAAAGCGCCGCTGAAAGCCCCTGATTTGCGGGGGCCGAAAGGCTTGACTGAAATAGAATCGCGCCCATATCGACGGGGTCGCGGCAGGCCGTTTCCGAGCGCCGCGCCCGAGGAGTCTCAGTGAACAATCAATGGTTTTCGAAGATCGCGGTCTGGCTCGTGATCGCGCTCGTGCTGTTCACGGTTTTTAAGCAGTTCGACCGTGGTCCCACGCAGGGCAGCCAGATCGGCTACTCCGAGTTTCTCGAAGAGGTGCGCTCGCGTCGCATCAAGCAGGTGACGCTGCAGGAGAACCCCGGCGGCGGCACCGAGATCATCGCCATCACCACCGACGACAAGCGCATCCGCAGCACCGCCACCTATCTCGACCGCGGGCTGGTCGGCGACTTGATCAACAACAACGTCAAGTTCGACGTCAAGCCGCGCGAAGAGCCCAGCCTCCTGATGAGCATCCTCGTCAGTTGGGGCCCGATGCTGCTGCTGATCGGCGTCTGGATCTACTTCATGCGCCAGATGCAGGGCGGCGGCAAGGGCGGTGCCTTCAGCTTCGGCAAGAGCAAGGCGCGGATGCTCGACGAGAGCAACAACACCACCACCTTCGCCGACGTCGCCGGCTGCGACGAAGCCAAGGAAGAGGTCAAGGAACTGGTCGACTTCCTGAAAGATCCGCAGAAGTTCCAGAAGCTCGGCGGCCGCATCCCGCGCGGCGTGCTGCTGGTCGGCCCCCCGGGCACCGGCAAGACGCTGCTTGCCAAGGCGATCGCCGGCGAGGCCAAGGTGCCGTTCTTCTCGATCTCGGGTTCCGACTTCGTCGAGATGTTCGTCGGCGTCGGCGCCGCCCGCGTGCGCGACATGTTCGAGCAGGCCAAGAAGAGCGCGCCCTGCATCATCTTCATCGACGAGATCGACGCCGTTGGCCGCCACCGCGGCGCCGGCCTCGGCGGCGGCAACGACGAGCGCGAGCAGACGCTGAACCAGATGCTGGTCGAGATGGACGGTTTCGAGACCAACCTCGGCGTGATCGTGATGGCGGCCACCAACCGGCCCGACATCCTCGACCCGGCGTTGCTTCGCCCGGGCCGCTTCGACCGCCAGGTCTACGTCACGCTGCCCGACGTCCGTGGACGCGAGCAGATCCTCAACGTGCACATGCGCAAGGTGCCGGTCGGGCAGGACATCCGCGCCGACATCCTGGCGCGCGGCACGCCGGGCTTCTCCGGCGCCGACCTTGCCAACCTCGTCAACGAGGCGGCGCTGTTCGCGGCGCGGCGCAACGCGCGCGTCGTCGAGATGGTCGACTTCGAGAAGGCCAAGGACAAGATCCTGATGGGCCCCGAGCGCAAGAGCATGGTGATGCCCGAGGAAGAGCGCCGCAACACCGCGTACCACGAGGCGGGGCACGCGCTGGTGGCCAGGCTGATGCCGAAGACCGACCCGGTGCACAAGGTCACGGTGATCCCACGCGGCCGTGCGCTCGGCGTGACGATGCAGCTGCCCGAGGGCGACCGCTACAGCCTGGACAAGGAGCGCATGCTCTCAACCATCAGCGTGCTCTTCGGTGGCCGCATCGCCGAAGAAGTGTTCATGAACCAGATGACCACTGGCGCCAGCAACGACTTCGAGCGCGCGACGCAGATTGCGCGCGACATGGTCACCCGCTACGGCATGACCGACGAGCTTGGGCCAATGGTCTACGCCGAGAACGAAGGCGAGGTCTTCCTCGGCCGCAGTGTCACCAAGACGACCAACATGTCCGAGGAGACGATGCGCAAGGTCGACGCGGTGATCCGCCGCATCATCGACGAGCAGTACTCGGTGGCACGCGAGCTGATCGAGGGCAACAAGGACAAGATGCACGCGATGGCGCAGGCGCTGCTCGAATGGGAGACGATCGACGGCGAGCAGATCGACGACATCATGGCCGGCAAGGCGCCGCGCCCGCCGAAGGACTGGTCCCCTTCGGCCTCCAAGCCGAGCGGCCCGACCCCGCCGGTGAACCCCGACGGCGCCCCCGCGGCGGCCTGACCCACCCAGTTGCCGTGTTCGCGGGGCCTGCGGGCCCCGCGGTGCTTGCGGAGGATGCCATGAACGCCTTCTGGCAGACCGCGCGCCACCGCATCGCGCTCGCCGAGCCGCGCGTGATGGGAATCGTCAATATCACCCCCGACTCGTTCTCCGACGGCGGCCGGCATGCCGACGCCGCGGCGGCGATGCGGCACTGCGAGCGGCTGCTGGCCGAAGGCGCCCATGTGCTCGACATCGGCGGCGAGTCGACCCGCCCCGGCGCGCAAGCACCCGGTCTCGAAGAGGAGCGCGCACGCGTGCTGCCGGTGTTGCGACACGCGCTGACGCTCGGCGTCCCGGTGTCGGTCGACACCAGCCGGCCCGAGCTGATGCACGAGGCGCTCGACCTCGGTGCCGACATCGTCAACGACGTGCGCGCGCTGCAACGCCCGGGTGCGCTGCAGGTGCTCGCCGCGCACCCGGCGGCCGGCGTCTGCCTCATGCACATGCAGGGCGAACCGGGCACGATGCAGACTGCGCCGGTCTACGCCGATGTCGTCGCCGAGGTCGCGGCCTTTCTCGCCTCTCGCATCGCCGCTGCCCGGGCCGCCGGCATCGACGCCTGGCGCATCGTCGTCGACCCCGGCTACGGCTTTGGCAAGACGCTCGAGCACAACCTCGAGCTCGCGCGCCGGCAACGCGAGCTGCTGCAGCTCGATTGCCCGTTGCTGGTCGGTTGGTCACGCAAGTCGGCCCTCGGCGCGATCACCGGCCGCGAGGTCGGTGAGCGGCTGCCGGCCAGCGTGGCGGCGGCCCTGGCCGCGGTGGCGGCAGGCGCGGCCATCGTCCGGGTACACGACGTCGCTGCAACCGTCGATGCGCTGAGGGTCTGGCGTGCGCTGATTCTGCCCGGCGGTACGACCTCGTTCATCCAGTCACGAAATTCCACCGGCTGATGGGGTCCGCAGCCCCCCCGCGCGGCGGGACAATCGGCCTCCAGGAGCAGGCATGACACGACAGTTCTTCGGCACCGACGGCATCCGCGGCACTGTGGGCCAAGCCCCGATCACGCCGGACTTCATGCTCCGCCTCGGCCATGCTGTCGGCCAGGTGCTCCGTCGCGGCAACCCGCGCCCGGTGGTGCTGATCGGCAAGGACACCCGCATCTCGGGTTACATGCTCGAGTCGTCGCTCGAGGCGGGCTTCGCGTCGGCCGGCGTCGACGTGCTGCTCTCCGGCCCGCTGCCGACCCCTGGCGTGGCCTATCTGACACGTGCGCTGCGGCTCGACCTCGGTGTCGTCATCAGCGCCAGCCACAACCCCTTTGGCGACAACGGCGTCAAGTTCTTCTCGTCGCGGGGCGAGAAGCTGCCCGACGAGTGGGAGATGGAAGTCGAGGCTGCATTGGCCGAACCGCCCCGGTGGGTGGACTCGGCCAGCCTCGGCAGGGCGCGACGGCTCGAGGACGCCAGCGGCCGCTACATCGAGTTCTGCAAGAGCACGGTGCCGCACAGCCTGTCGCTGCGCGGGCTGAAGATCGTCGTCGACGCGGCGCACGGCGCTGCCTACCATGTCGCGCCCGATGTCTTCCACGAACTCGGCGCGGTGGTGGTGCCGATCGGCGTGCACCCCGACGGGCTGAACATCAACCATGGTGTCGGCGCCACGTCGCCGGCGGCGCTGGTGAAGGCGGTGGCGGAACACCGGGCGGACTACGGCATCGCGCTCGACGGCGACGCCGACCGGCTGCAGATGGTCGATGCCGCCGGCCGTCTGTACAACGGTGACGAACTGCTCTACGTGATGGCCGCCGACCGCTTGGCGATGAAGCAGAAGGTGCCGGGTGTCGTCGGCACGCTGATGACCAACATGGCGGTCGAGCAGGCGCTGTCGCAGCGTGGCATTCCGATGGCGCGGGCGAAGGTCGGCGACCGCTACGTGCTCGAGGAACTCACGGCCCGCGGCTGGCAGCTCGGCGGCGAGGGGTCAGGCCACCTGCTGGCACTGGACCGCCACACCACCGGCGATGGCATCGTCAGCGCGCTGCAGATCATGCAGGCCATCCGCCGCAGCGGCCGGCCGTTACCGGCCTTGCTCGAGGGCGTCGAGCTGTACCCGCAGACGCTGCTCAACGTGCGGCTGCGCGAGGGGGCCGACTGGCGGCGCAACGCCGCGCTGGAGAGCGCCCAGTTGATCACCGTCAAGGAGCTGGGCGACGCCGGGCGGGTGCTGATCCGCGCGTCGGGCACCGAGCCCGTGCTGCGCGTGATGGTCGAAGCGCGCGACGCCGACCTCGGCCGCCGCTGCGCCGAGCGGCTGGCCGCGGCCGCCCAGGCCTGAAGAGCGCGGCGCGCGCCGCGCCGGGCGGGGCCGGTCCGCCCCTGCGGGGTCCTGCGTCACCGTCATATTTCCTCCGGGGTTTGTCACGGAACCGTCACTGGCGCTGCCTACAGTGCCGGCTGGTTCCAGCGTCCACCTCTCTCACCCCGAGGAGTCCCCGAATGCAGCTCATCGCCAAGTCCGCAGCCTTGCTGTTGCTTGCCGGCGCCTCCGGCGCCTTCGCCCAAATCGTCAAGATCGACGGTTCGTCCACCGTCTTCCCGATCACCGAGGGCATTGCCGAAGACTTCCAGAAGTCCAAGAAGAACGCCGTCAAGGTCACGGTCGGCATCAGCGGCACCGGCGGCGGCTTCAAGAAGTTCTGCCGCGGTGAGACCGACCTCCAGAACGCGTCGCGCCCGATCCAGGAGAAGGAGATGGCCGACTGCAAGGCCGCCGGCATCGAGTACTTCGAGTTGCCGGTCGCCTTCGATGCGCTGACCGTGGTGATGAACCCGCGCAACACTTTCCTGAAGCAGATCACCGTCGACGAACTGAAGAAGATGTGGGAACCCGCGGCCCAGGGAAAGATCATGCGCTGGAACCAGATCAATCCAGCCTGGCCCGATTCACCGATCAAGCTCTTCGGCGCCGGCGCCGACTCCGGGACTTTCGACTACTTCACCGAGGCGATCAACGGCAAGAGCAAGGCCAGCCGCGGTGACTTCACCGCGTCGGAAGACGACAACGTGCTCGTGCAGGGCGTGTCGCAGGACGTCAACGCGATCGGCTACTTCGGCTATGCCTACTACGCCGAGAACCAGGGCAAGCTGAAGGCGGTGCCGATCGTCGAAAAGGCCGGCAAGCCGGCGGTGGCGCCGAGCGAGGCCAGCGTGCTCGATGGCAGCTACCAGCCGCTGTCGCGGCCGATCTTCATCTACGTCAACGCCAAGTCGCTCACCAAGCCCGAGGTGCGTGAGTTCACCGAGTACTACATGAAGAACGCGGCGCGCATCGCCAAGGAAGTGAAGTACGTGCCGCTGCCGCCGAAGGCCTACACGCTCGGACTCGAGCACCTGGCCAAGGGCAAGAAGGGAACCGTCTTCGGTGGCAAGAACGAGGTCGGCCTGCGCATCGACGACCTGCTCGCCCGCGAAGCCAAGCTCTGATCGGGCCGAGACGCGGTTCGTAGAATGCCGGCCACCCTGAACCCCGAACGAGGTGCCGGCCTGGCCGAGCCGCGACTCACCGGCGAAGCGCGCCTTGCGCAACTGGCGCGCGACAAGGTCCGCCGCAAGCGCCGCGAGCGCACGATCGAGACCGTGCTGCTCGCGGCCGCCTGCGTGTCGGTCTTCACGACGTTGGGCATCGTCTACATCCTGCTGAAGGAGTCGTTCGTCTTCTTCCAGGAGGTGCCGCTGTGGGACTTCCTCACCGACACGCAGTGGACGCCGCTCTTCTCCGACGCACGATTCGGCATCGTCGTGCTGCTGTCGGGCACGCTCACCAGCTCGGCGGTCGCGCTGCTGGTGGCAATCCCGCTCGGAACCATCATCGCGATCTACCTCTCGGAGTTCGCCGGCCACAAGACACGCGAGACGCTCAAGCCGGTTCTCGAGCTGCTCTCCGGAGTGCCGACCATCATCTACGGCTACTTCGCGCTGCTCTTCGTCACCCCCATCCTGCAGAAGCTGATTCCCGGGCTGCCGGGCTTCAACATTCTCTCGGCCGGGCTGGTGATGGGAGTCATGATCATTCCCTACGTGTCGTCGCTGTCCGAGGACGCGATGCGCGCGGTGCCGATGAGCCTGCGAGAAGGTTCGTACGCGATGGGCGCGACGCGCTTCCAGACCGCGGTGCACGTGGTCGTGCCAGCGGCGCTGTCGGGCATCGCATCGGCCTACATCCTCGGCATCTCGCGTGCGGTCGGCGAGACGATGATCCTCGCGGTGGCCGCCGGCATGCAGCCGCAGCTGTCGTTCAACCCGCTCGAGCCGGCGGCCACAATCACGTCGTTCATCGTGCAGGTCGCGCTCGGCGACCTGCCGCACGGATCGATCGGCTACCAGACGATCTTCGCCGCCGGGCTGATGCTGCTGCTGCTGACGCTGGTGTTCAACCTGCTCGGCTACTGGATCCGCCGCCGCTACCGGGAGGCGTACTGATGGCGGCCGCCCCGGGGGCGGGTTCCGCGCCCGCTGATGCACATGCCGATCTGAGGCGGATGATCCGCGCGCGCAAGCGGCGCGACGTGCTGTTCTCGGTGGTTGGAATCCTGTCGCTGATGGTCGGCGTGCTGACCCTGCTGGCGCTCTTCGTCGACATGGCGATCACCGGTGCGCCGCGGCTCACGCCCGAGTTTTTCACCAGCTTCCCGTCGCGCCGTGCCGGCCAGGCCGGCATCCTCTCGGCGTGGGTGGGTTCGATCCTGGTGATGTTCGTGACCGCCTTCTTCGCCGTGCCAGTGGGGGTGGCGGGGGCGATCTACCTCGAGGAGTACGCGAAGAAGAACTGGTTCACCGACATCATCGAGATCAACATCAGCAACCTCGCCGGGGTGCCGTCGATCGTCTACGGGCTGCTCGCGCTCGGGCTCTTCGTCTACACCTTCGGCTTCGGTCAGAGCATCCTCTCGGCCGGGCTGACGCTGGCGCTGTTGATCCTGCCGATCGTCATCGTCGCGACGCGCGAGGCGCTGCGCTCGATCCCGCAGCACATCCGCGAAGCTGCCTACGCCTGCGGCGCGTCGCGCTGGCAGGTGGTCAGCCATCACCTCGTGCCCTACGGCATGCCCGGCATCCTGACCGGCGTGATCATCGGCATGGCCCGTGCGATCGGCGAGACGGCGCCGATCATCACCATCGGGGCGCTGACCTTCATCGCCTTCCTGCCGCCGGTGCCGCTGACGGGCGAGCCGCCGGCCGGGCTTTTCGATTGGTTGTTCTCGCCCTTCACGGTGATGCCGATCCAGATCTTCAACTGGACCTCGCGCCCCGACCCGGCGTTCCATCAGAACGCCGCCGCCGCCGCGTTTGTGCTGGTGCTGATGACGCTGGCGATGAACGGGCTGGCGATCTGGCTTCGCTACCGGCTGCGCAAGAAACTCAAGTGGTGACCCCAACGATGTCCGCCTCGACGATCACGCTGCCCAAACAACCGCCGCCGCTGAAGGCCGAGTCGCGCGGGCTCGACTTCTACTACGGCAGCTTCAAGGCGCTGAAGAGCATCTCGATGCCGGTGTTCGAGAATCACGTCACCGCGCTGATCGGCCCTTCGGGCTGCGGCAAGTCGACCTTCCTGCGCTGCTTCAACCGCATGCACGACCTCTACCCCGGCCACCGCTACGTCGGCGAGATCGGGCTCATGCCCGACGCCGTCAACGTGCTGGCGGCCGAGGTCGACCCGATCGAGGTGCGGATGCGCATCTCGATGGTGTTCCAGAAGCCGAACCCGTTCCCGAAGTCGATCTTCGAAAACGTGGCCTACGGCCTGCGGGTGCGCAACGAGAAGTCGCGAACCTACATCGAGGACAAGGTCGAGGCCGCGCTGCGCGGTGCCGCGCTCTGGGACGAGGTTCGCGACCGCCTCGACGAAGGTGGCGCCAACCTCTCGGGGGGCCAGCAACAGCGGCTGTGCATCGCGCGCGCGCTTGCCACCGACCCCGAGATGATCCTCTTCGACGAGCCGACCTCGGCGCTCGACCCTATCGCCACCGGCGCAATCGAGGAGCTGATCGGCGAGATCCGCAAGAAGGTCTCGGTGCTGATCGTCACCCACAACATGCAGCAGGCGGCGCGGGTGTCGGACTTCGTGGCCTACATGTACCTGGGCGAGCTGATCGAGTATGGCGAGACGAAGGAGATCTTCATGAAGCCCAAGCGCCGCGAGACCGAGGACTACATCACCGGGCGGTTCGGATGAACCGCGCGACGATGCAACGGCGAATGCCGGCTTCGCGCAGCGAAGTCAAGCGCAGCCGCCGCAGCCACCACACCAACGGGCGGTTCCGATGAGCGACAAACACCTTTCGACGCAGTTCGATGCCGAGCTCGCCGGCATCTCGGCGCGTGTGCTCGAGATGGGTGGCCTTGTCGAGTCGCAGGTGGCGCAGGCGATCTACGCACTGACGCAGTTCAGCGGGGAGACCGCGAGCCAGGTGCTGCAGCAGGAGGAGCGCGTCAACCAGATGGAGGTCGAGATCGACCGCGACCTCTCCGGCATCATCGCGCGCCGCCAGCCGACGGCGCGCGATCTGCGGCTGCTGATTGCGGTCAGCAAGACGATCGCCAACCTCGAGCGCGTCGGCGACGAGGCGGCCCGGGTCGCGCGAACCGTGCAGCGCCTGCTGAACGCCGGCGTCTCGAGCCGCCTGCGGCTGCCGGTGGCCGACGTGCGCTTCGAGGCCGAACTGGCCACCGCCCAGCTGCGCAAAGTGCTCGATGCCTTTGCCCGCCTCGACACCGCGCGCGCGCTCGAGGTGCTGAAGCAGGACGACCAGATCGACCAGGAGTTCGACGGCCTGCTGCGCAAGCTCATCACCTACATGATGGAAGACCCGCGGACGATCTCGGCCTGCATCGACCTCGTTTTCGTCGCGAAGGCGATCGAGCGTGTCGGCGACCACGCGAAGAACCTCGCCGAGGCCATCATCTACATCGTCAAGGGCACCGACGTGCGGCACACGTCGCTCGAGGACGTCGAGAGTGCGGTGAGATGAGCACGATCCTGGTCGTCGAGGACGAGGCGGCGATCGCCGAGCTGATCTCGATCAATCTGCGGCACGCCGGCCACCGCGTGACGCTGGCCGCCACGGCCGACGAAGCGCAGCGCACGGTGGACGCCGCGCTGCCCGACCTGGTGCTGCTGGACTGGATGCTGCCCGGCGAGAGCGGGCTCGCGCTCGCGCGGCGTTGGCGCGCGGACCCGCGAACGCGGGAGCTGCCGCTGATCATGCTGACCGCACGTGCCGACGAAGCCGACCGCATCAGCGGCCTCGACGCCGGCGCCGACGACTACCTCGTCAAGCCCTTTTCACCCAAGGAGCTGCTGGCGCGCATCCGCGCCGTGCTGCGCCGGCGCGCACCGAACACGCTCGACCTGGCGGTGGAGATCGCCGGCCTGACGATCGACCCGGCGACACGCCGTGTGCACCGGCGGGTCGGCGACGGCGTGCGCGAGGTGAAGATCGGGCCGACCGAGTTCCGCCTGCTTCACTTCCTGATGACGCACCCCGAGCGGGTGCACAGCCGCACGCAGCTGCTCGACCGCGTTTGGGGCGACCATGTCTTCATCGAGGAGCGCACGGTCGACGTCCACATCAAGCGGCTGCGCGAGGCTCTCGCGCCGGTGGATGGGGCGGTGCTGATCGACACCGTGCGCGGCGTCGGCTATCGCTTCACGCAGCAGCCGGCGCGGCAGGTGGCCTAGCGCCCCGCTTCCACTGACCCGGCGGTGGACCTCGCGGCCCGGCGATGAACCCCCTGCTGCTGCGGCCGCTGGTGGCCGTGATCGCGGTGCTGGCGGGCGGCACCATCGGTGCGATGGTCGCAGGCCGCTGGGGCCACCCGGTGATCGGCGCCTTGTGTGGTGCCGCCATGGCCGTCGCGGCCGGGGCGCTGCTCGACGGACTGCGCGGCCGCCGCCTGCTGCTGTGGCTGCGCAACACCACCAGCGGACCGGCGCCCCGAGACACCGGCTACTGGGGCGAGCTTGCCTACCGGACCGAGCGCCACGTGCGAGCGCTCGAAGCAGCCAACGTGCAGGAGAAGACCCGGCTCGCGCAGTTCCTCTCGGGCATCGAGGCCTCGCCGAACGGGGTGCTGCTGCTCGACGCCGGAGGCCACATCGAGTGGTGCAGCCGGGTTGCCGCGGAGCAGTTCGGGCTGGACCCGGAGCGCGACCGTCACCAACGCGCGACCAACCTGATCCGCTCCCCGGCCTTCGTCGCCTACCTCCAGGCAGGGCAGTTCGCCGAGCCGCTGATCCTCAACGACCCGCTGACGCGGCAGGTGCTCGCGATCACCGTTCGCGGCTATGGCGAGGGCCAGCGCCTCGTGCTGTCGCAGGACATCACCGACCGCGAGCGCAACGAGGCGATGCGCCGCGACTTCGTCGCGAACGTGTCGCACGAGATCCGCTCGCCGCTGACGGTGCTCGCCGGCTTCGTCGAGACGCTGGCGACGCTGCCGTTGTCGGAAAGCGAGCGCGCCCGGGTGCTGGTGCTGATGGGTCAGCAGACCGATCGCATGCAGTCTCTGGTGGCCGACCTGCTGACGCTGGCGCAGCTGGAAGGTGGGCCGCGCCCGCCGCCCGACCGCTGGCACCGCGTCGCCGATCTGTTCGCGCGCGCCGAGGCCGACGCGCGGGCGCTCTCGGCGGGCAGGCACCAAGTCGAGGTTGCCGATGCCGCGGATGTCGAGATCGCCGGCGACCGCGACGAACTGCTCAGCGCGATCGGCAACCTGCTGACCAACGCGATCCGCTACACGCCCACCGGCGGTCGTGTCGAACTCACACTGGGACCCCGCGACGGAGGCGGTGCCGTGATCGAGGTCGCAGACACCGGCATCGGCATCGCGCGCGAACACCTGCCGCGGCTGACCGAGCGCTTCTACCGCGTCGACAGCAGCCGCTCGCGCGAGACCGGTGGCACCGGGCTCGGGCTCGCGATCGTCAAGCATGTCGTCCAGCGGCATGGCGGCGAAGTCGAGATCGACAGCGAGCCCGGCAGAGGGTCGCGCTTCCGGCTGCTGCTGCCGCCGGGCCGCGTGCGGCTGCCTGCCCCAGCGCCGCGCGACGCATCGGTGAGGGCCGATGCCGGCTGACACGAGCGGGCGCGCGTGGGCGCTTGCGTCAGCCTGAATCCGGCAGTTACCCCGTCGCCGGCAGCTCCGGAGGGGGCTGCGGCGTCCCGATGACGGGCGCGATGCGGTCGCTGATGTAGCGCAGCAGGCAGCCCCAGCGGTCGAGGTCCTTGAAC
>Ga0268299_1001521_pt1 | contig 39585 bp, 37 predicted proteins | sample NOBtaG_FD_193484 | JGI IMG/M metagenome (GOLD analysis project Ga0268299, IMG submission 193484) | Activated sludge microbial communities from bioreactor in Nijmegen, Gelderland, Netherland - NOB reactor | ecosystem: Engineered > Bioreactor > Aerobic > Activated sludge | place: Netherlands... | reverse complement strand
TTTGGCCAGAGCGATGGTGCCGCGCACCAGCTTGGTCAGATTGCGCCGCGTGAAGTCGGAGGTGCTGGCCGATGTGACCACCTGTCCGACGAAAACGCGCAGGCTGAGCGAACGCCCTTGTGCCGCGGTTTCCAGTTTCTCCACTTCGCCCAGGCGCACGGTCGTGTCGACCGAGGACCAGGTGCCGATGGAGACATCAGAGTCGGTTGCTCCCATTCGTTTGGCTTCGCCGATAACGAACTGAGCAAGCGCTTCCAAACGAGCCTTGTCGTTCTTCATGACTTGTTCTCCTTTCTTACCGGCTGGTGCCGCCGACGGTGACATTGTCGATGCGGATGGTAGGCATGCCGACACCGACCGGAACGCTCTGACCACGCTTGCCGCAAGTGCCCGTGCCCTCATCGAGCGCCATGTCGTTGCCGACCATGGAGACATGATGGAGAGACTTCGGACCGTTGCCGATGAGCGTCGCGCCTTTGACCGGCGTCGTCAGCTTGCCGTCCTCGATGAGGATGGCTGATGTCGCGGAGAATGTGTAGTCTCCGTTGGTGATGTCCACTTGTCCGCCGCCGAAGGTGACAGCGTAGAGCCCTCGCTTGACCGAGCGAATTATCTCCTCGGGGGTGGATTGACCGCCGGCGAGATAAGTGTTGGTCATGCGCGGCATGGGAACATGCCGGTAGCTCTCGCGCCGTCCGTTGCCGGTGGAGCCGTGGCGCATCAGCGAACCGTTGGTGCGATCCTGCAGATAGCCCTTGAGCACGCCCTTCTCGATGAGAACGGTGTTGCCGGTGGGCACGCCTTCGTCGTCGATATTGAGCGAGCCGCGGCGACCGGGGACGGTGCCGTCGTCGACGATGGTGCAAAGATCTGACGCGACCTTTTCACCGATCATCTTGGAGAAGGCGGAAGTGCCTTTGCGGTTGAAGTCGCCTTCGAGCCCGTGGCCGACCGCCTCGTGGATGAGGACGCCGGGCCAACCGTTGCCGAGCACCACGGTCATTTCGCCTGCCGGCGCCGGCACTGCCGAGAGAAGCCCGATGGCTTCCTGAGCCGCTTTCAGCGCATGCTTCTTCCAGCGATCGTCTTCGAGGAAGAAGGCGAAGTCGAGCCGACCGCCGCCCGAAGACGAACCGGTCTCGCGGCGGGAGCCTTCTTCTGCCAGGCAGGAGACGCTCAGGCGGATGAGGGGACGCCGATCGAGGATCAGGTCGCCCAGCGAAGTGACAATGACGACCGTCTCGTCCTGGACGGCCAGGCTGACGGTGACGTTCTTGATGCGGGGATCGTATTTGCGGCACTCGCGATCGATGCGAGTGAGCAGGTCCACCTTCTCCGGCAGCGGCAGCCCGATGAGGATGCCTTCCAGGGGATAGAGGTTGTGCTGCTGGCGTTGCGGTCCGACCTGAATGGGATCGACGACCTGCGAGTGCAGCGCGATCGTGGCCGCGTTCCTGGCGGCGGTCGTCAGGTTGCGGACGTTGACATGGTCGGTGTACGAATAGCCGGTCTTGTCGCCGATGACGACACGAATACCGGCGCCGGAAACCTCGCTGCGAGAGGGGTTCTTGAGAATGCCCTGGTCGAAGACGAGACCCTCGGTCGTACCGACCTGAAAGTAGATGTCGGCGAAGGCGCCGCGATCACGGCTGCCTGTCGCGATTCCCAGCACTCTTTCGAGCTGTGCTGAGGTCAGTCCGAATGTCCTTGAAAGGAACTGACTGGGTGTTTCTACGGCTTTCACTGTTTGCTCCTAAACTGTTATTCTAGCAGAACCCGGCTGAGCAATGCCCGACCGCGCCCGAGCGCGGTTAGCGATTGTCTTGCGCGATTTCTGTAAGATGGGGAGGACGCTACTCTGGTAGCGCCCGTGGTGCGTAAACTGATTCTCAATCGAGCACGTCTTGTGTTTCGATCGAGCAATCCGAGTTGAGCGCACCGGCACCGTTGAGATTAGAGGTGAGATAGAACAGGCGGATCGGTGCTCGCCTCCATGGAGACCATGGTGCAGAAGCTGCCGACCCGCCTGGTCCGGTTTTGCGATCCGGCGCTAGTGGGCGTCTTTGCCCTTCGACTCTTTGTGAGCCTTGAGCTTTTTGAGCGGGTTGCGGAAGTGACGCGATGTCACTCCCGTCATCCAGCCCCTCCACCACATCCAGACAACCAGCCCGCTCATCATCAAGAACATCACGCCGAGAGCGAACGGGTATCCGAAATACCAATCCAGTTCCGGCATGTTGAACGGTGATTTGTCTCCGTGGAAATTCATGCCGTAAATGCCGGCGATGAACGTCGGCGGAATGAACAGCGTGGAGATGATGGTGAGCACCCGCAGAATTTCGTTCATGCGGCTGTTTTCCCTGCTCATCTGCAGTTCCATGAGGTCCGTGCAGCTCGCCTGGTGGCTTTCCACCAGTTCGATGATGCGCAGAGCGTGGTCCTGGCAGTCGCGCAGGTAGTGCGTCGTTTCTTTCTGGATGTGCGACATATTGTCGCGCTGCAGCGATGCGAGCGCGTCGCGCACCGGCCAGATCGTCTGGCGCAGAGTGCGGACGTCGCGCTTGATGGCGTGGATGCGCGCCGGATGCTGTGCATCGTGGCGCCTGTAGATGTCTTCCTCGAGGTCGTTGAGCCTTTCGCCCAGCGTGTTGAGGACGGGGAAGAATCCGTCTACGACCATGTCGACGATGGCGTAAGCCAGGAAGTCGGCGGACATGGTGCGCAGCGCGTCCGTGCCCATGCTGCGCAAACTGACGCGCAGCGGCTCCAGACAGTCACCGCCGGACACTCCCTGGAAAGTAACAACGAAGTTCTTGCCGAAGAAGATGCCGAGCTGCTCGGATTCGATGTGCTCCATGAGCGACACCATCCGGGTGACGATGAAGTGATAGTTCGGATAGTGCTCCACCTTGGGGCGCTGGTGATTGTTTTTCACATCTTCCAGCGAAAGGCGGTGCAGCTTGAAGATTCTGCCGTATTCAGCGAGCACTTCCTCGCTAACCGGCCCGTCGAAGTTTACCCAAACAACCGGCACGGTTCCCACCATCGCCTCAACTTCGGCAGGTGAGAGTCCATGCAGTTCTTTGACTTCCTGAGGACCGATAGAAAATACATGAGCAGATGAGTTCTGAGTAGTAGTCATATTTCGACTCCTCGGGTTGAGGAAGCGAGCAAACCGCTTATGCGGTGGGAACCCACTTGAGGTCGGCGACCACGGACTGGGTCAGGTTCTGCACCTGAGCATGCCAGTTGCCGCGGGCGAACAGCAGGCGGCAGTCAGTCACTTCGGGCGGCAGCCGATCTTCGTCGGTGACCACGCGGAAGTAGTTCTGCTGCAGAGCCAGCGCCGTCAGATCGAAGATCTTGGGCACGGGCGCGCCGATGCGCTTCGCCAGGCGGGCGGGATGATAGCGGTTGCCGATCGAGAGATCGGGCGCCAGCGCCGCGCCGAGGTCGTTTTCCCTCAGATACGAGAAGGTGAGGAACACCGTTCCGCCGCTGGGAGCAACGGAATCCGCCGTCATCCCCCCGATGCGGAAACAGACCGAGCGCCCGCTCAGAGAACCGGCCGAGATGGCCTTGTCCTCGACTGCGACGACGCTCAGATCCTGTTCGCGCAAACCGCTCAGAATGCCTTCGACCACGCTTTCGAGGCGTGCTTCTCCGGCAGCAGCACTGGGGGTTTCGTTCGTGTTCATTGGTTTTCTCCTTGGTGTCCTGTTCTTCAGGACCGTCACGTCCGACGCGCAGCCGCCCAATACAACGGGTCGGCTGAGCGCGCGCCGGACGTCGAAGCTTCACTGTGGCACTGAATGCGGTGCCAGACGAGGCTGCAAGTAAAACAGGCTGACGGCTGAGTTGCCGCCAGCCGCAGTGACAGAATTCGAGAGCTTCCGCTTACTTGTAGTGAAGCGGTCCGTGCTGGATCTGCCGGCCTTCGATGGTCTCTTCACCCTCGACGACGGCTTCCACGTGACGGACGAGTTCGACCGCGCGCTTCTTCTGCTCGTCGATCGTTGCAAACGCGGCTTTCTGAGCCTCGTCTGCGGATACACCGCTGGCCTGCGCCAGCATCATCGTGCCGCCGATGAATCGCGTCACCGTCGAACCTTCGACGGACTGGGCGATCGCATCCGGACCGGGAAAGCCCAGTTGCTGCGCGATCGAGTGGACGAGCGAGCGGGCGATGGCGGCCTGACTGACCACATAGGCGCGCACGACACCGGTCAGCGAAGCGTGCGGCCACTCACGGCTCTGCGCGCTCGCTTCCGACTCGTTGATGCGAGTGACCAAATCAGCCAGAACGCGTCGTACCGAGTTGATCTTTTCGACTTGTGTTTCCATGATTTTTCCTTGCGGAGTTTGTTTTGAAAAACAGCATGAGATGAGGTGTTCACCCGCCTGCTGTTTCTCGGGAAGTTGATGCGGACGTCAGGCCTGCGGCTGAAGCCGCTGATTGACCGCCGAGAGAAGATCGCTGTGGTCGAACGCCAGCGGATTGGCGAGCACGGCATCGAGGTCCTCGAAGCGCGCCGAGCCTTCCTTGGCGTCGTCGCCCGCCGAAACATTGGCGAGCACTTCGGCTTCCTTGTCCTCCGGCACGATGTACACGAAACCGTGATCGATCACGTGTCCGCGCCGGTCGCGCTCGGGCGAAGAGCGCACGTCGACGAGGATGACATCGGTCTCGTCGACTTCGTAGGTGAAGCGAGACTCGCCCGGCATGGCATGACGCCGGAAGAAGCACTCCTCTGTCACCTCGCGGGCGGCGCATTTGGCCAAGGTCTCGAGATGCGCGTTCAGGAAGCCGCCGGGCAGGCTGTCCATGCCCTTGTACGGGTTGCCGTCACGCTTGATGACGAGCACCTTGCGCGACCGGGGCAGAACGACCGCCGTGGAGGTCGTCAGGTCCGCCTTGGCGTAGGCATAGACCTTCAGTTGCTGTGCCGTCAGAAGCGACTGCAGAGCCCCGCTCACGGTCATCTGGTAGCCCGCTTCGTTGAGCTCCAGCAGCTTGCTGTTCATGAAAGCGGTGCGGTTGATGGCGTCGACCACGATGATGGGCGAATAGCCTTTGGAGCGCAGGTCCGCGCAAACCAGCATGAGCCGGTGCGGGGCGGCACCACCGGTGACGAGCACGTAAGCCCGGTCTTCCACCGTGACGGGGAAGGAGCGGAACTTGTTGCGCGCCTGCACAACAGCGATGCCGTTGCGCTTTGCCGCCTCGAGAGTAGATTCGAATCCGGGTGCGGCTGCAGGCCCGTCAATGACGAGCACCGCGAATTTCTTGCCCAGCAGTCCAAACTGCAGGACGCCGAACAACCCGACCAGCGGGAATGCCACACACGCCCAGAGTAGCCCTGGAACAAGCATGCCTATCGCCAGGGCTACTGCAAAGAGCAGCACCGAGCTAAACAGCATATGAAACGGCTTCCGCATGATTGCCGAGAAGCCGCCAAAGTACATGCATCCCGCCGTGATACCAGTGAGTGCCGAGAGCAGTGCGCCAAAGATCGCGGTGGAGCGATCTTGAATAACGCACGCAAACAGCAAGCTCAAAAGTATCGGGATGAGCAGTTGCATTTTACGGTTCATGTGATGAACTCCTAGCTCACCTCAGGCATTAGCTGCCGGTAAGGTGGAAGAAAAACAGGCCCCGACCTGGCGCAACACCGCTCTCTTGACTACGTCCCGTGCCCAACGCAAGCGCCGCCCGCGTCACGCGAATGCGTGATCTGGACAAGGTTTTGAGTTTGGCAAATGGGAACGTATTGAAGAGTGAGCGATTAGTCGGCTAAAGGTTGGGGTGGATCGGAACTAGATGACAGTAAGAAAAAAGCCGGCTGTGAAACCATGATCGTTCTTCTCATATAGAGAGATCTTGTTGAAAACCTCTCTAATGAAACACTGGCTAAGCTCTTACAAGTCGTCAAGATTCTCTGGCCTAGTTAGCGCTAGATCTCGTTTTGATCTAAGAACGCTTTTTTCAGCCTTTGAACAAACTCATAAAAATAGAAACCGGAAAGAGTTTTAGTCTTTCCGGCTACTCTTCTCGCGAAAATTTTTATAGGCGGTTAATCTGCCTATCAAGCGATGCAAACTTGCAGAGCATTGAGCGGGAACGCGGCCGGCTGTCTCGTTTGTGCCGTCGATTGTCTGACGAGCAATTGAGCAAGTTCGGCAACCTCCTCGGCAGTTTCCTCCGTGGATTCCCATGGCAAGCTGCCTTCGCAGGACTTTGCGCCAATGGTGATCTTGGTTTCATATCGTGAGAAAGCTTCAAGCAAAATTTCAAGCGATAGCACGTGTTTCTTTTGCCGTGAGCGTTTCACACAAAGCAGGCGGCGCTCTCCAAACAATGTCGTTTGATATCCACGCGTTTTCAGCAATCGCATGCTCAGTTCAAGACTGGCATCAACACTGAGATTTACTCGTTGCACACGGTTATCCATAGAGCCACTTTTCCTGCTCGTTTTGAAATTGGGAAGTGAGTTCATGATAATTTTTACCGCTTGAAACTACTATGTGCAATTACGCAAATCTGGCTTGGGGGGCTGCCGAAGACGCACAAGGCAGATGGCAGGCTGCCTGTGTGCGTCTTTGCGGGCGGCGTTGTTCAGAGTGCGGTTGAATCGCCGGACGCTAAACTGATCGTCTGTCGAGTCCCATCAACTGGCGGGTGCGGCGCAGCGCCGCTTCCGAATTCCACTCGTCGCCGGCGCCGGATGTTCCGCCGGAGCGCCATTGGCGCTGTTCGCCAACGCCGCCGGGCACCGGATTGTGATAGGGTCTGACTGTCACTTCTTCTTGATTTTGCGGCAATATGTGCTGCCGCGAGAAGCGTTGTGCGGCGCTTCCGGACTGCGCAGGCAGTGTTTGCGTCTCGCTGGAAAGTCCCTGAGAGAAGCTGCCCGGATACTGGAATTGCGGCTTGCGGTATGAGTTGAAGCGCGGATCGAAATTGTGATTGTCGAAATCGGGCTTGTATAGCGGTTTGTTGTGGAAACCGTAGTCGCCGAAACCGTCTTCTCTAAAGCCATCGATTCCGGACGGCTTTTTGTGCAGCATGCTCAATTTGAGCTTGCTCAGCGCCGTTTCGAGATCGCGTTGCGAATAAATGGGTTTGTCGAGATCTTCCGAATTGTCGAAATCGAGGTTCGGCAAACCGCATTTTCCTTCTTTACCACTGGCTTGAGTGATGCTGTCGACACCACCGCGCATAGTAATTGCACCTTTGTGCGTTTGCGTGGTGGTTTCGCCGTCTGATTTCCATGAACCGCCGGCTTGAACATCGGCCATCATGGCGGCGTGAGCTTGTGTTTCTTGACGTTGTGCAGCAAGAGCTTGAGGCTCGACTGGCTGTCCCTTCAAAGTTTGTATTTCATTAGACATCATGCAATCTCCTGAGGAGAACGACAGGCGAAAACGGCTGCCAGCAACAGGCTGGAATGCGGCAGGCAGCCGTTATTCGTGTCATTGGATTGGGGGGGAAGTTCGGTGTTTAAGAACAAAGTCATCATATGCGTCAAACACATCGACTCCAATGTGCAAACGCGCAAACTTGCATAAGCTCTATGATTTTGTTTGAAACTCTGTGGAAGTCGAGAGTTTCGAAGCCATTTCTATGGCTCGCTTTGATCTTCTTTGACGAACTTAAAGCGATATTCCAGCCATTTGTCCAATTCGTCGTCGAACTTGCGGATGTAGTCGACATCGACTATGCCGCGCCTGAGAGCCTCAAGAACAATGCGAACCCGGCTGTTGTAGACTTCCATCCCGGCTGTTTCTTTCAGGTGAGCGTCAGTGCCTCTGAGCAACTTTTGCGAGACGGTGAAGATGCGGTTTTGCGCACCGCGCACGCTGATGTGCTGGCGCATGGCGATAGCTTTGTCTGTAAGTCCCAAAAGCAAATCTATAAGCACGCCGTATTCGCTTTCGTTCAAGCTTTCATCCGGTATTTTCAGCGTCTGCTGCACGCTGCGCACGATCGGATCGATGTACGGGTTGTCCTGCACAAGCACCGAAGTGACTGCATAAAGCAACTTCTCGTCGCTTTCGGTTTTCAGCGCATATCCGTGGATCGCTTCATCCGGCACGATTTTGCCCAGCTCGCGAACGAAAGACTCGCGGTGAAACTGCGACCAGAAAAGAATTTTGGTGCGCGGATCTATTTCCCAGATGCGCTGTGCCGCCTCAATACCCGTCAGCTCCGGCATGACGATATCCATGACGGTCATATCGGGGCGATTCTGCTCGAATTTGGTGACACCATCGAGACCGTTGGTGGCTTCGATAATTTCTACCGAGTCGACGGCTTGCTTGATTATTGAGGTGACGTGCTGCCGCAGAGCCAGGACATCATCGACGATGAGGACTTTGTACATGCCCCGATACTATCATCTTGAATTCGTGCGGCAGATGATGTGGTTTTGGCGCGACTAAATTTGCTCTTCCTGTCTGGCGGTTTCGGCCGCGGCGCGAATTTCCTGCACGTGCGCGCTGGTCGTGTCGGCCGATTGCAGCATGTCGACTGGCGGCAGGATCAAGGGCAGAGATACAGCCGCGGCGATAGAGGCGAATTGCGGCGCGGTCATGCCGAATGGAGCGGCAGGACGCAATGTTTTGGGTTGGCTGGCGGTTCCCAGATCCAGCTCGGGCAGTTGCGCGATGGCAGGCACCGGCAATTTGGACTGCAAGGTGCCCAGGAATTGTCTGAAGGTGGCGTGCTTGAGTTCCATATCGAGCTGGCTCGCCGTCACGATAGTGACGATGTTCTCGGCGTCCATGTGGCGTTTGCGGTTATGGCGAAATTCTTCGATGTCGCCTTGGACCGGCAGCTCGATGCGCTGGCGGCTCTGGATTTCGACGACGCGTTTGCCTTCGATGAAACTCTGCGAGAATTTTCCGACATTGAGATCGGCGATCAGCCAGGCGATGGAGCCGTCGCCATAGTGGTCTTCTGCGATTGAAACAAATGTTTCGCCCGGCGCGATGATCCAGATGGGGCGGTAAAGAGTTTGGCTTGCCGCGGCACCGGCGCCTTCTTGCTGATCTTGCTCGACCTTCTTCAGTTTTTCCTCATTCGCATCGTCGGCCGATTTTTCGAGCACCGGCTCGTGAACCCATCCGGCAGGAATCGGCAGGGCATCGATGATTTCAGGTTGAGCTTTCGATTTTGTCGAAGGTGCGGCGTCTTGAATTTGTCTTTGTTGTTGAGGGAGAAACGCCGGAGTTGCGTTCGTTTGCTCCTGTGCGCCTTGCTTATATTGCGGCGGAATTATCACATCGCCGCGGCTGACGATCTCCGCTGCCGTGGAGCGCAGACCGGAAACCGGCAGGGGCTCGCGCGAAACGAAAGACTTGACCAGGGCGATGGCATCGCCCGGAATAATGCGCCGATCGATGAGCCGATCGATGCGGAAGCTTCTGCCGACTTTCTCAGCCAGCTCGTTCGGATTGGCAGGGAAGCGCTCTTCGCTGCGCTTCTTCGAAATGCCACCAATCATGAGCATGGCCGCAATCGCCACTTCGGCACCGGGGATGCAACGTTCTCCACGGGTGACCATCTCCGCAGGCAGGCGGCTCGTCTTGTCGGTTCTGCCGGTGGCGTTTTGAGTATTAATTTGGTCGGCTACGCGCAATGCCGGCGCGAAGGGCAGTCCGTTTTGCACGGAAGAAACACCCTGAATGCTCGCATCTTTTGCTGTTTTGGCGGTGGCATCGGACTGCAATTGCGTTCCGTTTTGAACCTCCACCTTGTCCGAGCGCAGTCTTGCCACGCCGCCTGCAGCCAGGAGAACCGCCAGTTCGACGCCTGTTATATATCGTACTGAGTCATTCTGCTGAGCGGTGCTTGCGCGCTTTGTGATTTCCAGAGGGGCTTGCTGATCGCTGTTGCGACCGGTCGTGAACGCTTTGGAAACAGTGTCGACGATTTGCGAAAACGCTGACGGTTTGACGGCGCGTGTTGTTGAGGCATTTGCTTCGGAAACCGCGTCGGCGCGATTTTCCGGCATTCTTCTGGCGGCGCCCGCGGCAATAATCATGCTGGCCAGCAAGAACTCGCCGCCTACGTAACGGTCTGCCGTGCTCTTTGCTGCAACCGACATCAGTGGGTCGAAAGCGGGTGTGCGAGAAATTTCTCCTCTGCCTTCCTTGAGGTTGGTGATAAGCACCGCCATCTGAGCGGAGGAAATCGGCTTTCTGTCCGCAGCGGCGAGGTCGCCCGCCCGAGCGCCGATGACCTTTTCGCTGGTGATTTCGGTGGTTTTGCCTGCCGTGGTGCCGGGGTTCAGCTTGCCGGTGAAAGTTCTGACATCGCCGCTTATTATGTGCGCATTGCCGGTGCGAACACCGCGGTCGGCAGCGACAGGCGGCGTCAACGCGTCTGCGCCTGTTCTTATCACCGAAGCGGCATTTCTGCGGTCGTTCAGCACAGTCAGATCGGTGCCGTTGTTGCGAGCTGCAGCAATTCGATCTTGCGGCCTCAGCACTTGCACCAGATCTTGCGTCGTCTTGCCGGTAAGTGGTGCAAAGCGAGGTTGCAGCGCCGTGTCCAATTGCTGCGCGACTTTGACTTGAGCGATGCTGTCCTGAGGCTTGGCGATTGCGGCGGCAACGACGTCCTGGTGTCTGACTGCGTTGGCGGCGACCTCGCCTTTGAGTTTGATTCCCGTGTTAACCGGCTGTTCTGCTTGTGCTTTGACTTGCGCGCCGGCGGCAATGCGATCGGCCTGCGCTCTCAATTGCACATCTGGCGTAAACTTCTGGCTGTTGGCTGCCAGCGCATTGGTTCTGCTGAAACCGGGCGGCAATTCGCCTGCGTTTTGCGCCAGTGTTGTTCTGGCGGAAGTGAGACCCGATCTCAGTGAGCCTGATTGCACGCCGATTTCGCTGCCCTGCGTCAGTTTTCTCACTGAAGGTGGTGCAAAGTCGTTGCTGAGAACTCTGTCGAAAGAGGCAAGAGTGGTACCGCGCACGGTGCTGGTGGTCAGATCTTGCTTGCGCGGCATGGTCGTGTCGCTCAGTGAGACAACACGGCTGGTGCCGGGCTCCGCGCGCAATCCTGCCTCCGAGCGCAATCCTGCCTGGTCGAGTTTCAATACAGTCGGCTGTGACTGCTGCAACTCGGTGCCGGTGAGAGCTTGTTTGCGCTCCGTGAAGTTGAAAGCCGGCTGCGTCATTGCGGCTGGTTGTTTCAGTCCACCACCTTCGACAATCTGCTGCGGCACGGATGTAAATTTGGCTTGCGGAATTTGGATCTGCTCTGCTGCCGCCGGAATCTGCGTTTGAATGCCAGGTTTCGACGCTGTTGCATCTGTCGGTTGATGAAAAGCTGTCGCCAACGTCCCACCGCCGAAACCTTGAGTGTCCGAGTTGCTTCTGCCGGATGTTGCGGAAATTTTTTCCGTGGAAGCTGCGAACTTCTCTCCGCCTGCTGCGAACCTCTCTGCGCCCGCTGCGAACTTCTCTGCGCCCGCTGCCGGCAATTGTGTGTTGATTGCGTTTGAATAACCGAATTCGCCGGACGAAAAACCTCCGCCGGTTTTCTGAACGAAACTGGAGCCTTCCGAGCCCGATTTCGATTTCAGTTCGCTGCCCATCTGAGCAGCGCTTCCGGGTTCGATTCTGGCTTTTTCGAAGGTAAAATCGCCGCCCGCTTGCGGCTGAGTGAAATTGGCAAGCAGGTCGTTGCTTTTAAGCGCCTGCTTCCTTTCGGCGGGGTCTTCATTGAAAGTGCGATGAGCACTGACCCCACTGGACCCGCTGCCCGTTTGCTGGAAGTAAGTGCTTTCGTCCGCCGCCAGCTTTTTGTTTAAGGTGGGCTGCTCCGGGAGTAATTTCTTCTCGTAGACGACAGGCTCCATCGCGCCGCCCGATTTAGATAATTGAACTTCGCCGTCGGGCACTTGTTTCTTCGCCTGCATCAAAGCGGTTTCTTTCTTGAGCCCGGGCATCCCGAAAACCTGCCCGTTGGGCTCCTCGACCACGCTGCGCGCCATCGAGCTGCCGCCGAATCGTTTGGGCTGTAATTCGACACCCGCCTGCCCGCTTCCCGACTCCGGCAGAGCGCCTTGCACTGCATAGCTCGCCGGTTCGTAGCCGTAGCCGAAGCCTTCTTCTTTCTCCTTCTCTATCGGTTTCGTCAGGCCGACCAAATCCAGGCCGGAACCTGCCGACCCTGCAGCAAGCAGCTCTGTTTCTTTCTTAAGACTAGTAAGTTCGGCGCCGGACTCGGCGGCCTGATCTTGAAAGCCCATGGAATTCTTTTGGTGGGGAAGAAACGAGTATTTAGTAATACTCACGTTTAGTGTATATCCGCCCTGAATGTTTTCAAGACATACAAGAGCAAAAAAGACGGCATATCAGATTAATTCATGACAACCGGCTTAAGCCTTCACCTGCGCAAGCGGTTGGCGAATTTCGACGAGTGTTCCGTGACCCGATTCCGGGTCGGGAGAAAGCCAGGAAACCGCCGCCCCGACCAGACCGGCTCTGAGTCTCATATACCTTAGCCCGCGGGAGTCTGCGAGCTTTTCAGATGCGATTCCTTTGCCATCATCCCTGACTCGGATCACCAGTTGCGAGTCGTCGTTGGTCAGCGAAATGCTTACCCGCTTTGCGTTTGCGTGCTTGCAAGTGTTGGTAATCGACTCTTGAATCAAGCGGTAAATCAATTGCTGTTCCACCTGGGACAGACCTTTCAAGACTTTCGAGTCTGCTTTGTTGTCGAAGTCGATCTGATAGCCCGCCCTCTCAGCGCCGCGCTCCAGGCACTCTTCAGCCGCGGATGCGAGTCCGAAATGTTCCAGAACCACCGGCGAAAGAGCGTCCATTATGTTGCGAATTTCCACCATCGAACTGTCTACACCGGCGAAGATCTCCGCGGTGAGTGCGTTGTCGCCTGTTTTAGCAAACTTGTCCACTTTCGTTTTGAGCGCCTTCAGATCATTCAAAACCTGGTCGTGGAGGTCGGCCGCCAGCAGTCGTCTTTCCGTTTCATCTTGTTTCACCAGAGTCATTCGAGAGTCGAGAAGCTCTTTCTCACGCAGTTTGAGCTCAATGAATTGCGCCTCTGTTCTGCGCCGCCGTTCTTCGAACATTTTGAGAATCCAGCCGGACATGCTTCCCAAAATGATTGACAGTACAAGCATTGCAGGTTTCACTCCAAGAGGCGAAAACATGCAAATCAGACCGGCAAGCACAATTGAAAGCAGACAAATCTGAAAGAGGACGATGACCCGGACGGCGCCTTTGAGCGCGTATCCCGCTGTTCCGGCGCCGAAAGCAGCGCTTGCCGATAAGAGAAACATGCAAGCTTCCGAAGCGACACTGACGCCGGGATGTTCTGTAATACCGCCGGAAAAGGAGAGCGCATATTGCAGCGCGGTTGCCAATTCCAGGGCAAGCTTGCTTTCGTTCACAAGCAATCCGCCTGAGAAGAGCCGAGCCAGTAGCGCAGAAGCAACTGCCGCTGCTGCCATTTTCAGCATTCGCTTCGTCTTGGGATTGGCGGTGTTTTCTCTTGTATTGGTCGACATAGCCCCTTAATTTTAGCTCAATGCATAACGCTTCAAGCTCGACAGCCAAGCTCAGGCGGCGTTCCAACCACCGGGAACTCTCAAATATCAATACGGTCGAAAAAACAGACAGATAAGTCTGAGTAAGCAGGCAAAGTGCTGAGGTGTTTATGAGCCAGAAAAGCGATAAGAGACTGAACGAAGAACGGATTGAGAAGCAATCGAAGCAACCGGGTGAGCAATGCGATTATCTGCATCCGGAACAGTGCCAGGATAATCAAGAAAAATCCGATCTGAGTGCGACACGAAAAGAAGTAGGCAAGGAAGCGGACGAATTTATCGAAAAGAAAAATTCCTAGCCGAATCTATATAAAGGTAGGCTGGCTGCGGCTTTCGGCGGATCTGCTAGCACAGAATAGTAACAAAAAAGTCTCAGAACCCGAAAGCGCGTTTTCGAGTGTTAAAAAGCAAAACTGGGAACAACTCCAAACAAGGCTCTTAAATGCGCGCTTAAATGTCCCTTGTATCGGGAGAGGTTTGCATTGATTCGCATGCACCGGCAGATCGCCAAAAGCACGTCTTGCGCGCTCTCTTTGATGTTCTTTCTTTCAAGTTCTCTTGCTGACTGCCGTCCGGTGTTTGCTCAGGCCAAGGCGAGCAGTGATAAGCAGCAGTTTTTGAACGACGTGCGCAAGTGCATGATTGCCGACAACTGGAGCGAGTGCGATGCAGCCAGCGAACTGTATCTGCGCAAGCAAAGGGACGACGGACTGGGTCAAGCAGTGAAAGCCTATGTGCTGATGCAGCAAGGGCGAGATAAGGATGCCGTGCCGCATTTCAATGCCGCCATCAAGGGCGGCGTCACCAGTTTGCCCGGTGAGCTTGCTCTGGCACATGCTAATAATCTCTGGTCCTGGCGCGGTTATTCGCTTATGCGGTCGGGCAAATTCCAAGAGGGAATCAAGGACGTCGAGAAATCTCTGGAGTTAAAACCGCGTACTTGCCTGGATCTTCTCAACCAGCGCATTGACTGCAAAAATATCGCTGCTGCATACAGAAAATTAGGTGACATGGGGAGATCGACCAGTTACGAAAATGCGGGCGATCTCAAAAAACAGCAGTACCACCATGTTTTCTACCCTCCTTTGAAAAGTCCTGCCGAGGCTAAATCAAATGCGGCTAGCGCAATGGAGGAAATGAAAGCCGATCCGAAGTCGACAATTGCACTGTGCAAATACGGAGCCATGCAGATAAAACTGAAAAACTGGCAGGAAGCGCTTAAATACCTGGATAAAGCTATTGCAGTAGAACCGTATTTGATGCCTGCTCGCTTGTTGCGCGCACTTGCTTTGAAAAAATTGAACCGAACAGCCGACGCCCAGAAGGATCTCGCGGAGATTCAGAAAAACAGTAAAAGGGCCGGAATCAATGTTTGGGCAGTCGATCAAAAAGAGTTGGGTGAGGTATCGCGCCTCTGATGCAAGGTTTCACTCTGGTGTCCAAAACAAAATATCTGGTCGGCTGTTGGTCGATGGCTCTTAGTTTTACTCTCAGTCAAACTTTTATTCAAATAGCCGAGTCCAAGGGCAATACTAAAAATGCTGATGAAAAGGCGTTCCACACTGTTATTTACAAGGCGCTGGCCGGCGAACGATGGAAAGTTTGCGTTCAAGTATGCGACGATTATCTGGCAAAACATAAAACAGATCCACTGGCTCGCGCCTTGCGGGGCTACTCTTTGATTGAAGTAAGCAGGGATGCGGAAGCTGCCGCCGACCTCACGGCTGCCCTCGCCGGTGGTGTCACGACGATTCCGATTTCCATAGCGGAAGATCATTGCAATAATGTTCTTGCCTTGCGCGGATTTGCTTTGCTGCGCCTGGGAAAATTGAAGGAAGGCATTGCCGATATTGAGAAGTCGCTGAATAAGTCGATGTTGCTTAGCGAGTACCTCAATCAAAAAATTGATTATACGAATTTGTCCACCGCGTATCGAAAGCTGGGCGACGCAAAAAAATCGGCTTACTACCAGCAGCTATCGGCGGAGCGCGATAAAGATACGCTCCGCTGTTACATGCCGAACCAAACAGACAATGCCAGCCTGGTCAAATATGTGAAAGAGCAAAGGGCATATCTGGCGAAACATCCGGACGACAATGTCCAGACTGTGAAGATGGCAGCTAATCTGTTGTTTCTGAACAAGCCGGCCGAGGCGCTTACTTACATTGACCGCGCCATCGCCAAGGAGCCGTTTTTGATGCGATCTCGCTTCCTGCGCGTTGAGATACTGCAAAAATTAAACCGCCAGAGCGATGCCAAGCCGGATCTGGATGAGGTTTTGAAAAACCTGGAGCGCCCCAGCGGCAGTGCGGTCACGGCAGGCGGCAGGCTGACCCTGGCTGCCAGAGTGGTCGAGTTTTATCGCAAGACCGGCAATGTGGACGGGCAAATTAAGGCATACGAATGCCTGGTTAGAACGGGCTCGGCGGGAGAGCCGCAGTTGTACGACCTGGCGCAGTGCTATGCCTTGAAAAAACAATGGGCGAAGGCCATCGAAACTTACACAGAAGCGCTCGACTACGCCGTTGATAATCGACCTTTGATTTACGAACAGCGCGCCAAAGCACACAGGGCGCTGGGCCATTTGAAAGAAGCGAAAGCTGATGAGGCGGAAGCCGGACGATCGAGACAAAGGGGACAAAAACTCTAGGTCGTGTTGGTTTCGGCCCAGGTCTTCCGCCTGCAACAGCTAGCTGCAACCCTTAGCGCAGTTCCCTTAATGCCCGCCCGCGCCGCGATACATAGTTTCTCGAACAACTGGCGCACCGTCGCTAGTTTATGAGAATTTGGTTATCTAGGCTTCGCCAATAGCAAATTCGTGGGGGGGAACTCCCACTGAGCGTGGCACCACTGGTGGTAGCTTTGGACGGAGCGAGCCGGAAGCGCTCAACAGTTCCTGCGCTAAGTAAATTAGCCATAGCAAAAAACTTTTGCTGGAAACGCTCTGAGACTTGGTCTTTACGGGCTTGTTTTGCTAGAACAAAGTACCCATCTCATGAATCTTCAAAAGTATCGACCTCTCCCAAATAGCTTAACTTTGCCCTCCTCCAGCTAATTTCCTCGCGTTTTCCGCCGCGCGTTTGCACACGCATACGCTCGAGCGACCCTGGAATGAAGCAAGAATGGCAAGCGCAGCTACGCAAGAAGATCGACCACCGCAGGGTGCAGTGAGTGAATGGGCTTCTTTAATCTAGGCAAAGGAATTCGGAATGAAACTGATCAAGGACTATGTCGACCTGCGCAACCTGTTCCGCTCCAACTCGGATCGGTTCTCGCCGCTGTTCGACACCTACATGCCTGGCTTTGAAGCCGCGTTTCCTGACGAAGACGAGCGCGAAGACGAAGACACCTACAAGGGTTACTTCGCCGACGACTCGTTCGACTGGCACATGCTCGCTCTTCTCTCCGAAGACGGCGACGTGCTCGGCGGCATTCAGTACCAGGTCCGTGGACGCTTCATCTGGGGCGAACACATCTGGCTGACGCCGGAAGCCCGCTGCTACACCAACTTCCGCCAGCTCCTTCGCATCGCGACGGATGACTGGCGCAAGACCGGTGCCAAGTACGTCTTCATGGAGTTCAACGACCGCTCGAAGATGACCTGGGAGCAGCTCAAGGCTGACGCCGCCGCCGGTCTGGCTACCGAGAGCCGTGAAGTGCTGTGGGCCCGCATGGGACTCTACGTGCTGCACGACTCGTTCGGGCGCCTGCCGGTCTACTGGCAATCCGGAATGCCCACTGTCGGCAAAGACGGTGAGCCCTGCAAGGGTGCCCCCGTCAAGTACCTCTCGCTCGGGTTCTACCCGCTCGATCAGGACGCCGACGGCAAGGCGGTCGATCTCACGGGCGCCACGCTCGATGTCCAGGAATACCTGGACCTCTGCATGGAAGCTCACGAGACGATTCCGGATGTCGACCGCGAGACGGACGAAGCCATTCTCTGGTACCGTCCGCAACTCGAAGCGATGATCGCTGCCGGCGAAACGAAGCTCACCTTCGCCCGCCTGGCTGACACGGTCGTCGAACGTCTCGTGCGCAACCGGTTCGCGCCGCGCCCGCAGGACGTCGAGAAGGTCGAGAAAGCCGCCTGAGAAGGCATGGCTCGAGGAGGCGCGACGCAAGTCGCCCTCTTCGGGTTGTTCTTTGACTTGCATCCAAGGGGAGGGTCGTCCAAAGCGACTCTCCCTGCGGGGCATTTTTTAAATATCGTTGCTACTAAAGAAAATAGTATTCGGGGGTAGCAAACAACATTTGGGCACATTCTGAAAAGCAAAGTGCCAAAGCACGTTATTATTACCTGCCTATATGACCGACCCCAGTACCGCAACAATCAGGATTTTTGTCGTGGAGGACCACCAGGCTACCCTCGAGGGGCTGAGTGGCGGATTGGGGCGCGAAGAGGGTTTTGAAATCGTCGGACTGTCGGAAAACAGCGATGATGGGCTGCGTGCCGCTATGCACCTGCGACCCGACGTGATTGTTCTCGACCTGCACTTGCCGGGAAGCCTTGGACCCAAGCAAATGGTCGATGAATTTGTGCGTGTGCCTGGCGCCCGCGTGGTGGTGTTTTCAGCCGAAAGCCGCCTTGCTTTCATTCAAGCTGTCTTGTCGCAGGGCGTGTCCGCCTATTTGCTCAAGTCCGAACGTTTGAAAACCGTTGCTGATACGGTGCGACGCGTGATGCGCGGCGAAAAGGGCATCGTCTCGCAGGAGCTTACTTTCGACCACAAGAAACTAACTCCATCGGAGCAGGAAGTCCTGCACATGCTCGGTCGCGGCATGAAATATCAGGAAATCGCCGACGAGAGAATGACCTCGGCCGCCACGGCACGAAAACAGTGCGAAGTCTTGCAGCTAAAACTCAATCTCGAGAATCGAGAACAGCTAATCGCCTGGGCGGTGCAAAACGGTTACGGAAGTCGGGAGCTGGGAAATTAGGGTATAGCAGCGTCCGCATCGCCAACCCGGCACATTAGGAAGCTTGACGCAAGGTGAGTTTTGCAAGGTGAGACCCCGGGATAGCTTCGATGAATAGAGTCGGCTCGTCAGTGACAGTGGGAGACCTTTTGAAGAAGGTCGGGCTGGTCTCGGACTCCCAGCTCGCGCAAGCCAACTCGATTTCCACAAAGACAGGCGCGCCGTTGGGCAGCGTTCTTGTGGATACGGGCATCCTCACGCTCGACCTTTCGCGCGCCGCTTTGCTCGCGCAGTCGCTCGTCAGCGAAAATGTTTTGCCCACGGAAGTGGCGGCACTGGCGCTTAAAGTTGTTTTCGAGCAGGGCATCGGATTTGAAGAAGCGCTCGGTACTTTAGGCTGGCGCTCCGAGTATTACCAGGTGACGAACTGGCTCGGACAGTTGCTCTACAAGGCGGGCGCCGTCTCGGAAAACGGCATACAAGCCGCAGTGGAGGCCAGTTATGCGTCCGGTCTTCCGCTCGGGCGCGTGCTTGTTTTGCGCAAAGTCATTCCCGAGTCGGTTGCCTATGCGGCATTGACGTGTCAGGTCCTGGTGCGCGAACGCAAGATCACGCAAGAACAAGCCGTCGACGCTCTGCGCACGGCGCTTTGCACGCGCAAGTCGATTGAAGAGGCCCTGGAGCTGGAAGGCTACCAGCAGGAAAAACAGCGTAAGTCCGTGCGCTTGGGCGAGCTTTTGATCGTCGCCGGTTTGGTTTCCGAAATCGATTTGCTTTCTGCAGTCGAAAAAGGAATGCTCGATAACAAGCCGATTGGGCAGGTTCTTCTGCATTTGAACTTGATCGATCAGGCCACTCTGGACCGTGCTCTCAGTCTGCAGGGCATGATCAATACGCAGGCGTTGACGCCGTTTGAAGCAGCCGCAGTTTTGCAAGATTTGCAGAATCGCACCGCCAGTGATACCCAAGATCTGGCTGTCATTGATGTTCCTGATGGGCAAAAACCGCCTGGTATCGGGGAAATACCCGAGCTGTTGAAAGTCTTTGGATTGTACGACGAGAAAGATCTTCTCAAGGCTGTGCAAGATCTACTTCTGGAAAAACAGAATCTCGCGTACAGAATGGTCAGTCAGCAGGAGGAGATGAAAACCCGCCTGGCAAGAGACTTGCATGATACCGTCATTGCCGATTTGATGATGTTGAAACGCTATCTTTCGGGTGATAAAAAACTTTCGGAAGAACAAATTATCGAGATGGTCGATCATGTCGTGCGGCAAATTCGTGACATCTGCAGCGATTTCGCGCCGCGACATTTGAAAGACTGGGGCTTGAAGATGTGCCTGCAAGATCTTCTCGAACGCATGAGTCAGCGCACAGGCATCAACGTAAATCTTGTATGCGATGCCAACCTGCCGGAGATGCCCGATCCCGTAGAATTGCATATTTTCCGAATTATTCAGGAAGGTCTGAACAATGTCGAAAAGTATTCCGGCGCCTCACGCGTAATCGTGCATATCGAGCGGGTTGACGAGAGAGTAATCCGTTTTACTCTAATGGACAACGGCAAAGGTTTCGATGCGGAAAAACCGGAAGACCGCCCGACGAATGTAGGCGGAATGGGCATGGGCGGCATGAAAGAACGTGCCGATCTGATCCGCTGTTTCTACCCGACGACCTTGACCGTCGACTCGCAACCTGGTGGCGGCTCTCGAGTAACTCTTGAAGTGCGATTGACTTGATCATGTCGAGACAGAGCCGATGAAAGTGTCAAAAGTTTCAAATCTGCCGATTCAAGTTTTATTCTCGACTCTTTGTATTGCTCATTTGGGCTTGATCCCAGCCTGCGCAAAAGAGCAAGCCTGGCGGGTCGATTACAACTTCCACGACTGGGGTGATCTTGACGCTCTGGTGATGAAAGATCGAGTGCATATCAAAGACAAGCTTCGCTCATGGGTGATGATTCTCAATCAGCCGGGCTGGCAGATTACGTGCTATTCACCGCAGAGGAAAACAATTGCCACCCTTCCGCTATCGGCTTTTCGAAAGGCGCTCGGTGAGCGGCTCGGCATTATGACGGCATCTGACGTCGATCCCACTCACTGGAAGAAAGTCGGCCCGGCAACCATCAATGGAATTCGCACCACGAGATACGATCAAATCATCGATACGAGCGATCCTCGAAAGCCCACTGCGCAATGCTATGTAGCTGCCGAAGTTCCTGTCGATCCTCAAGTTGCAAAATTCCTCTGCAAGTTTTACGACATGCCGAATTTCGGTACTATTCCAATACGCATGACAAAACGAAAGATCGAAAAGTTTAAACTGGATACCGGATCGATCAAACCTGATGTTTATAAAGCCTCAGACTTTGCCATTCCCAAAGGATATAAAACAAAGACTCTCGAAGAAGTAATGTTCGCGCAAACATCTTTTTATTGAAGTGAATTATGGACAAGAAGAAAGAGATCATTTGTGTGGCGGGCGCCACGACTGCAGCGATTCTGCTGATAGCGACGCAGATAGGTGAGCTGTCTTCGATGTTCGATGAATTGCGAGCGCCGTTTGCCTGGGCTTTTCCGAAGGCGCATGCAAAGCCGCTTCCTGTGCCGGTTGTCGAAGACAGCGATGTGGTTGTAAAACTTGAAAAGTCCAACGTATCGCGCGAAGGTTCTCGTAAGTTCACAATAGATAAGCTGGGCATGCCGCATATTGATTTGAGGCGGGAGAAGCTGTCCAAGGGCGTTTTGAAAGTTGGCGCTGAGGAAGCGGAGATCTACATCCCGCAGAACGGACCGTATCCTTTAACTACAGACGAGAAAGAGTACGGTAATACATCTATGCGAATTTCTGTCGACTTCGACAAGAATGGAGAATTGCCCGATCACGAATCGTGGGTTTCCTCCAATCCCGTGCGCATCGGCGACCAGATGTTCAAGGTGAAAACCGTCGATCCCGGCGGCACCTGGATAGTTTTGCAAAAAGCGCTTGTGCCTCTTTCCGGGCTTGTAATAGGCAGGCGCTGCCCGGATTTCGAGTTTTGGACAACGGATGGAAAGAAGGTCAAGCTTGCCGACTATAAAGGTAAGTTTCTGCTTTTAGACATCTGGAGCATGACCTGACATAGCTGCTGGGAAGAGTTTCCCTCCGTGAAAGGGATTCAGCAAGAGATGGGAAAAGACAAGCTGCAAGTGCTGCTGCTCAGCGTGGACTGCGGGTACGGCCTTAATCAAGCGAGTGCGATTGCCGGCGACCTCAAGGCGATGAAGCGGCAAGGCGTTGAAGACTGGCCGAACGTGATTTTGAAGGATGGCTTTAAAGACGCGCAACGGATGTTCAATCTGGACGGATATGGGCTGAGTCTGATTGGACCCGATGGAGTCGTGCGCGGTATCGATCTTTTTAAAGACGATGTGAAGACATTGCTGAAGGACATCGAGAACACGAAATCCTAATTGCGTGCGGCCAATTTTTTCTCACGTCTTTTTGACGTGTTGAGTCCTATTGTGGGGAAACCCAAACCCACATAACGAGGAGGCGCCATGCCTGCTGCGGATGCTCTGCATGTTTTTGATGCGATGCCTAAGGTAAGTGCCGACGCGCATTTGTCCACACCCACACCATTTTCTGCGGAACTCGACCATTTGTATGGTGCAAAATTCGAAAGGGCAAGTCTCACATCTTTTCCGAAAACCACAGATGAACTATCAATGCTCGAAGGTGCCGCGGCTGTCGAGTATGCGGTCGAGAAAATATTGCATGATCTAAGCGACAACACAATTGATTCGGCGCAAATGGAATATTTGACACGTCACGTTGTCGGCAGTTATGGCGATGTGGGGCTTGGAATCATGAGCCTTCAAATTGCTTCGGCGGAGAGATTGGAAAGGGCGAAGTCTCCGTGGACCGTTGATTTGAGCTATGACAAGCCGAATGAAACCGTCGGCATGCGCTGGACGCACCGCGATCCGAATGTTTTAGGCGCCGACTTGCGATTCAAAACACACGAGACTGATGCCTGAGGGCTGTTATTGATTTTGGGAGAAAACACAAGAGAACCGCATTCGAGAGAAGTGCGGTTTTTTTGCGTGCCTGAAAAGTTTTTTGCGATTTAATGTTTGGGTTTTGCATGCGAAAACCTGCATCAAAACTGGCACTCCTTCGTTTTATACACGAATTCGCTAATCCGTATTTGCGAATTTCAATCCTTGACGGACCGGCTTACTATCTAAGCGTCGAACAGCGCCGCTCGGCACTGCAAAGTTCAAAAGGCGCAAGACAGAGGACGAGACGATGGAACCGGCAAGACAAATGAACAACCTGCGGTCGTTTCAAGCCGGTGGTGCTGCGCAAAACAACACTGCGTCCATGGCGCATCATCGTCAAGTCAAAAGAATGCGTCTCGGTCAATTATTGATCGAGTCGCAATTGGTGAGCGGAGAGCATTTGCACGAGGCTCTCACAATCTCCGCGCAGACAGGACAGAAGATGGGCAAAGTTCTGTCCTCTCTGCAATATGTTACCGACAAGAATATGCAATCCGCTTTGCTGGCGCAGTCGCTGGTGACGGAAGGCATCTTGGATGAGCGCACTGCTGTTGCATCGTTGAAGAAGGCTGTCGAGGCTGGTCTCTCGCTGGCGGAAGTTCTCGATGAAGCGGCGCCTGAGAAGGCCGCCGTCGAGCGAGTTCTTGAATTGGAGCAGTTGGTTGTCCGCGCCAATCTTGTCAGCCAGCAAGCTTTCGAGGTAGCGTTGGATAAGAGCCGCAGTGAAAATCTGCCGTTCGGACGCGCGCTTATCTTAACCAACGGCATCGCATTCGCGCTGCTGAGCAGTGCTCTGGAAGCTGTTTTTCAAGTGCGCACAGGAACAATGGACGCAAGCGATGCAGTCAAAGCGCTCAAAGAAGTCAAAAAGAATCAGTGCTCGCTCGAGGACGCACTTCATGGTCTCAAGATTTCGCCGAAGAGCACCGTCAATCGAATCAAGTTGGGCGAACTTCTTACCTCCGGTAAAGTAATCAGCGAAAGAGACAATCTGGTAGCTGTGGAACGCTCGCTTATCGAAAGGCGGATGCTCGGTGAAATTTTGGTCGGCTCCGGGTTAGTGCCGAGCGGCATCTTGAACGACACTCTGGCTGTGCAAGACATGGTTTTGAAGGGCGTTATATCCGTAGAAGCTGCCGCCAAAGCCGTACGCATGATGAAGGACGAGCGTATCGGGCTGCAGCAAGCAGCCGCGGAGTTGAAACTTTTCAACGATGAGGCGGACGCGGAAGAAACTATCACCCTGCTTATCAAAGCTAATCTCGTCAATTCCGACCTTTATTCTCGCGCCGTCCGCATGCAAATGCAGCATCGCATGGGACCGCTGAAGGCGCTCGTCGCATCGCAACTTCTCTCTGCTGCAACTCACAAAGCAGCCATCAGCGCCACCAAAATGGTTGCTACAGGCGACATCAATGAAGCCGAAGCGATTGTTTGCTTGCAGACTGTCGACAGAAAGCGCTGCACGCTGATAGAAGCGCTCTCGGAATTGCGCGGTGAGACAAGAAGAAAGGCTCCCGTAGCAGATCAGAGCGACGAAGTGAGAGCGTTGTTCGAGCAGAAAAACTTGGAATGTCAGGCACAACGCCGCTCGATGAGTATGCGTGTGATTGTCGCAATTATGGCTGCAGTCGGCATGCTTTGTCTGGCAGTGCAATTGACGGTGCACTCCGACTGGCATATTCCAGCGATGGCGACAGTCGGTTTGCTCGGTTCGGTAGCCGTGTTCTTTGTTGGCAAAGCCGGAACGCGCGGCGACGAACTGGCTGCTCAAGCGGTTTTGAAAGAAGCGGAAAATGCAAGAGGAATGATCAACAAGTTTAGAAGCAGAAAGTAGAAATGCAAAAAACAGGTTTTCTTACCTGATTCGGGCGGAAACTGGTAAGAGCGTAGAGGCTGAGGCGCAAGTCAGCCTCTTTACGCTTTTTGAGTTGCAACTTCGATGTTCTTGGAGAAAGCGACATGAAAGCTTATGCAGACTGTAATCCTTTGTTGATCGATATGGGTGATGGAACCGAAATTTCATCGAAAGATGCTCGTCTTGCATGGGACCCTCTTAAGGACAGCAAAAAATTCGCAAATGAAGCAATTAAGGCAGCTTCAGATGCAACCGAACATGCACTTTTTCCATATCGAGGAAAAGAAGACACTCAGGTTGACTATGCTGCTTGTGCTGCTGCTTGCAAGGCATTTTCTGAGTTTGCCAGGAACCCACAAATTGATAGAGCGATAATTCCTGCTCTAATTCGCAATGAGCTTCACTTCTATACTCTGGATGAGAAGCCGGTTGAGGCAGTGATTAATACTTTTGGTGATCTACCAAAAAGGTCTCTGTCTATTGGACCTGCTCAAATACAGAAACAAAATGTCGAACGCTTGATGCAGTCATATCCGCAATTGAGCGATCCCGCATTGGGCAATATTACCGGGAATGCTCTTCAGCATGCTCTGAGTCCGCAGAAAGCGCCATGGTTTGTAGCAGCTCTTCTGGCTGAAAACATCAGCAGACGCGAAACTGCAGGATTGCCAATAACACATCAAGAGTTAATACAGGACTACAATCCAGGTGGCAAGGAACACTTCAAAAACGTTCACGATCAGCTCATTTGGATCAAGAGCCACCACTCCGGTTGGTGAACTTCTGAAGAGCAAGCATTACCCCGCCCGCTAAGATACCTGACGCAAAGCCGCCAATCAAGAACGCTTGAACGATGTCACTTTGGCGTTCAGAAAGGCGCTGCTTAACTTCGTCTTGTGTGTTGGCACCTTGCAAGAGATTGTTGTCGTCCATTATCCACCCGCACAGGCTGCCTCCAAGCAGAAAGAAAACCACGACAACTGCAAATGTAATGCGCGAAAGCTTCATTCTTTAAATTGTACGTCAGTCGGGTGTGAGATATGGAAATTTGCAACCACAAATCGGCAGTTCATCATTGAGCCCCGTCTTTGCCCTTCCATTTCGCCTTCGCAAACGATCGAGAGAAGGACGGCGGCCGACGTCAGACGAACTGCATAACACTGGTAGTTATACGGGACGGACTAAACCTTCGTTTTTCGTCATGTAGCGCACATCTGGAGCCAGAGCGGGGCGAATAGTGGCAGCAGGATCATAATAGACGCGAAGCACTCCACCAGGCTGAACTTCCGGGTACCTGTATAAATGTGAGCGATCAATCTTCGATTCTGGTCCATGAACATTAATCAGCCCGTTTCCATTGCGCACAGAAGATTGTCCTTCAATGCTAATACTTGAAACCCGGTTGGAAACAGCACTTTGACCAACGGCTTTGACTCTGCCTTCCAAAGCAGCGTCAATTGACACACCAAAGCGATTCCCGGACACAGAGGAAATTTCCAGATGAGACATATCGTTGCCGAATTCGAGTTTTAACGGATTTTGTGTGCGTGGTTGAACATTTATGCCGGCATCATTAAGGTTCGACCAGATGCCTGTTTTTCCATTAGGCCAGGCTGGCTTGCTCATTGTTGACCAGGTATGAGAGTGCTGAGAATCAATCATAAATCGCGCAGTAAAGTTGTTTGCTCCTTTCGGTAAAACAAGTTCATGAGCATAGACAGAGTCTGAGAATGCGCCGTTCAGATGATTAAGGCGAAACGCGTTGTTGTCTGCCGTAGACAGTATGCGCTCGCCATTGGGACCGGTTCTGCCTACCAATTTTGAAAAACCGCTATCTACCTCGAATGAAAGACTTCGCACATTTTCCAGTGTCTTTTTGATTGCGGCAGAGCTCATTGCCGCTTCTCCCGCTACCCCGCCTTCCTTTTGTAAGAGTGCCTTAAGTCCAATGCGCGCAACAGGCGTTAAGGCAGTGGCAACTGCTACTCCAGCAATACCAATTTCGACTAAATGATCTTCCGGCTTATTCCATAAGTCGGCCACATAGTCAGTCAGCCGGCTTGGCGAAGCTTCGGCCGTGTGCGGCTGCTCAGCATAGCGTTCAACCATGTCTTGTCCTCTATTATCTGCAAGGGGAACTACAGTATGCAGCGAGGCTTGCAAAATTACAGTGGGGAATCTACGAAGACGGCAAATTCTTTTATTTCGCCCTCTTGAATGTTAGTAAGTGATTTCGCTTGCCGCAGGGTAAGACTGGTGAAGAGCGGAACGAAGATGAAATAACATTTTCGAATCTTCTGTTCGCGCCTTTCTGAAATCTTTTCTGGATTAGCAGACATGCTTGATCGAACCAAGAAAAAATTGAAATTGAGCGAGTCAAAAGATATCGTGCCTGACCCTCAGGGGGTATCAGAGTCTACATTGCAAGGATTGGAACCTGGTGCGCACAGCGAAGCCGGCAACTTGTCTGAAACAACTACCACTAGCGATTCGAAAAGAGAAGTTTCCTACACTGCATTTTTCAATACTGCTTTGCTATGCGCTTTGGGCCCGTCCACGCTTGTAGACTTCGGCTATGATCCCGTTCAGTGCGCTGCAGTTAGCATTTTAGTTTCAGCGGTTTTTCCTGTGCTCGTTCTAAGATTTGTATGCAAAGCAGAGCCTCAACTGTGCTTGCAAGGCTGGTTCTTTGCGATATTCGAAGCTCTAATAGTCACATCGTTAGTAGGTGCACTGCAAGAAGGTTCTTTCTATAGGACCATGACCACGCAGTTTCATCTGCGTGTCACAATAATTCTCTTGGCTATCTGTATCTTGGTACAGATGTTTTTGCCGTGGAGCGTAAAAAAGCTCTGGGAGAGCTTCGGCAAATTGGTGAAGTAACTCTTACAGTTAGACAGCAAGAGGAGATGGCACAGCCGCGCAGGAACAGCCTTTTATTTCGCCCTCTTGTAGTGACCGCTCATGATTTGCACCCACTTGCCGTCCGGTCCCTGGACTTGCGAGCGGAGGAGGCGATTGTCGTTGTCGACAATTTCGATGATGTCCTGATATTTAGCTTCTTTGTTGCTGTCTTTTTCACCGGAGAGGAAATCCGGTCCAACAGTGTTGAGCGGCAAGACTTTCTTGGCTGCGTCGAGATCGCCTTCGTAGACCCACATGTTGTGCATCATTGAGCCGACCCAGGTGCCGACGAAATGTTTTTTCTTCGGGTCGTATCCGAGTGTCATCATCGTTTTTCCGACTTCGCCGCCGGGCCCTTCCATTTCGCCTTCGCAAACGATCCAGAGATCGCCGAGCATACGGACGGTTTCATGTCCCTTTGTTTTCATCGGTTTGTCGTCCGGCCCCATCTGGCACTCTGATTCAATTGTCCATTTGCCGACCAGCTTGGCGAGCCACTTGTGCTCTTCTTGCGGTTCTGCTTTTTCGCAGGGTGGTTGCTCTTTTTCAGCTTCTTTCGTTGTCATTTCAAATACCTCACTTTAGTAAGCGCTGAGAATCGCATGTTTTTCTACCGCGGTAAACACTGATTTTCAGCCATTTCCCTGCTGGTATCAGTTGTAATTTTAATTGCATCGGAGTTGCCAACCGGCGAAATAGCGTTCAACTTAACGAAGTTTTGCGCGTCAATTAATCTCTGGGACAGGCTGGGGACTTTGGAGAAAACAAGCATTTTGCAAGGCTTTCAAGTGTTTAGAAGGCTTCAAAGGATGGCTCTATATACTTATACGCGTTGAGTGTCAGGAGCCCTATCATTTACCTGTTGTATTTACTGCTCTTCTTTCTCGCTAGTTTTTCTCCGGCGTTTTGTGCTGATGCGAACAGTGAATGGTCGCGGGCGCAGCAATTGTTTCAAGGCGGAGATTTCAATCGCGCGCTTCCCGCATTGCTGGCGCTGGACAAGGCGTTTCCCAGTAATGTGAAATTGCACTACATGATTGGCATGTGTTACAAGCACCTGGAAAAAACTGCTCAGGCACAGCGAGAACTTACCTGGGTGTCGTCTTATGCACAGGATGCTTCATTAAAGCAATCCGCATCAGCAGCACTTTCCGAATTGAAGACTGACGCGGCCAAAACGAAGGAAACAGTAAAAGCTGCAGATACTGGCGGAGCAGCGAGTAGCGCGGCAGAAAATCCGCTCGGCGCCTTTGCAAAAGGTTTGCCGCCGTCAAAGAATTTGGTTAATGATTCGGTATCTTCAACGGTTGCGGAAGCTTATCGCAAGGGCTGGAAACCATGCACGAATTCGAAGTGTCTAAATTACTCGAAGTCCGGCTGGGAGAAGATGACCGTAAAGGGGCATCCGCCCACTGATATCTGGATGAATTTTGGCCCGATCTCGTTTAGCCAGTGGCATATCGGCGACATTATCGAAGCCTCTGGCTCATCCTATCGCGATGCCGGACCTTGCATGACGTGCATGGGCACTGGGTGGGTGAAAAAATAGATACTTCGGCAGCTCTAAGCTTGCGCTGCATAAGCGAGGATATTGTTCGCCTGGTCTTCTCTGTGCGTCGCGGTCAGCAGAGCGGCATAGCCCTGTATTACCTGCTTTGCCGACTCAGGGTTTTCCGCCATGTTTTTTACCGACGCCGCCATCGCCTTTTCGTAATAGGGCTCAGCTTGCGCGAACTTCTGCTGGGCGTGAAAAATATAAGCCATGTAAGCGGTCAGTCTGATGGTTTCCTCGTTGCCGGGACCAAGCGTTGATTCGTAGCACTTCAGTCCGGACTGCGCGAACGGCTCGGCGCGGGCGAATTCGCCTTTTGCGTAATAAAGCTCTGCAAGCATAACCAGTGTGCGTGCGGTTCTTACATTCGTAGCTCCCAGCCGACGCGACTGAATATCCGCCAATCCCAGCATCAGTTGCTCCGCGTCGTCATATTTCCCCATCTGCATGAGGCAGTCCGCAAGGAGTTCTGCCGATTCGATCATCTGATCCGATTCGCCGCCGAACACCTCTGCTTCTCTCAAAGCCTCCCAGAGCTGGTATTCCGCATTCGGATAATCAGCTTTGCCAAGTGCGGCGCGCCCTGCGTTCACTCGTTCGTTCCATGCCATCTTTAGATACCTGATGAGCAGCCCACACTACTTATGTACCACGAGTGAATGGATCCCGTAATTCCCCTTTCGGGGTTAGTTTCGGGGATTTCTGCCCTTTGCCGGCGCCGGTTTGCAGCCGGTCGTCGATAAGTGTCTGATATTCGAGACAGTGCCGCGCCTTGGTGAAAAACCGGCACCGGCTGGAACTCCGGGGTTTTTCAACGAGTCAAAACGCGCGAGCCGGTTTTGCTGGTGCATAATTGTTGTGAGGAGCGCGCATGTCCAACGATCCACCATCTCAATCTTCCGGAAAGAACCAGAACGACAGCGAAGAGTTGTCGAATATCGAGTTCATGAAAAGACAACTCGAGGGCGCCAAGAAGCAGTTGAAGGAAGCGACAACCACGCAGGGTAAATTCGATTCGATGACCGAGCTTGTCGGGCTGCAGGAAGGCATGACGCTGGAAGAGGCGCGCGCCAGGGCAAGGGAGATGCGCGAGCGTTCGTTCGGCATCGCGTTTGAAGATGGAACAGTGGAAACGACGCGCAGGCGCGACGAGAATGCGGCTGCGCCGCAGAAAGAACCATCTGCTGCGATGAATGCGGTCAATGGTGTTGTTGAGCCCGAACAGCCGGCTGCCGCGGCCGAGCAGGAAAGTTATTCCGGCGCCGCTCTCGATCTGCATCCTGAGGCGCTGCCCTGGCTGATCGACAATGGTGTTTGCCTTTTTCGCGATCAGGATAAACCCTTCGATGGTTTTGAAGATGAGCTGTTGATGCTCACTTCCCGCGCTGATGAATTTGCCTGGCTGCGCATGATTTCGTTTTTCCCTCAATTGCGTTCCATCTCGCCCGACTTGCTGCGCGCTTATGTGCGAAACAATCTGTGCGAATACACGCGAAACAAACTGATTGAGGACTATTTAGTGTCGACCGGACAGCATTCGCGCCATGATGTAGCGCTTGGTTTTGCTCAAGTTTCTCCGTCGCAAGTGCTGGATTTAGAACAGCGCTATCCACAGTTGGCGGCTTTCTTCGCCGGCGCCGGGTACATCGGTGCGGCGCATGAGAGCCTGGTTTTGCTCGATCCGACTTGCGCGCCTGTTGTCGTTGCAGCGCATTTTGCCGCCTTGGTTGATGATCTCATCGACAGAGTAATTGTGGTCAATGATGCGAGTGTCGCGTATGCATTGCACCCGGACGTGTACTCGCATTCGGATGGCGATCAAAACACTGTTTATGAAGTTCTCGAAGGGTTGGACGTGAGTTTGTCCAAAGTGAAACACTGGGATCAAAGGTTGGAATTGTATGCGGAAAACGACGAGATTGTTGCTGCATCACAACAAGTGAAACGCATTCTGGCGCAACTGGAATATTTGACGTAGCTTGTGGGAGCGATGCGTTTTTGAATGCGGATTGTCGATGCTTTTGAGAAACATAAATGACGCCATGATTGCTGCAAGAAGTTCCGCGCTTGCTGTTTCGCTTGTGTCATTAGCCTGCCTCTTTGCCGTGTTGTCGTGCGTGATTACCAGTGCGCAGGCGGTTCCGAAGAAGATGTGGAAGCTGGAGATGAGCCATGGCATGAAGGGAAATGTCACAGCAATCTTCTGTCCTGATGCAGTGAATTTCACCACCGAGCGCGGCGGCAGATATGTTTCGCAGGCTCCGAAGTGGGATATCTATGCTTTTCGCACCGATGACAAAATCATCTGCAATGTTCCACGTGATGTGTTTATCAGAGAGATGAACTTTCATCCGGAACGCTTCGTGAAATACAGGAAGATAGGAACCGGTTCCATATGTCTCTATCCTGTGACGGTAATCACCGACGGGCAGAACACCATTCATATCGCCGCATTTCCCGGCATTCCACGTCAAGTTTGCGAATTTATCTGCGCCTGGTTGAAGCAACCAGTGCTCGATCAAATTGCCTTGAAAAGCCGACCTTACCTGCGGCCCAATCATAAGGTCAACGCCATGGTTATCGATGTCGACAACAGAGCAGCCAATATCGTTGAGACGAAAAGCGTAAAAGAAATACCTTACGATAAGTCTGTATTTTTAGTGCCCAGGGGTTATCGCACTGTGGCGCGCTTGGAAGATACGTTTTATTCGAAGTCCAGAAAGAAAGATTTGGAGTCGATTGTCGACGACCTGGGAATCGGCGTTGATCTGTTCAAAAAATAGATACGCGCGCCACCCAATGCTTTTCAAACCGTTTGCTTGTGCGCGAGCAGGGAGAGTGTTTGCTACGATAATGAGAAAGGCCGGGAAGGAATAATGCGCACTGGCGAGCGTTCAAGAAACCTGATTTACCCATGGACATACGCGCTTGCAGTGTTTGTCGCTTGTGAAACACTCGCCTCTGCATCTGCCCTGGCGGCACAAGAATGGCAGTTCGAGCAAAAGCATCACCACAGCGGATTGCACAAGTTTTACATCGCTGCCAAAGAAGTCAAAATCGTCAATATCAATCTTGGCTATCAGTTGGTTTCCAAAACTCCAAGCTGGGATGTGAACATCTTTCGCACCGACGACAAAGTGATTTGCACGCTGCCCCGAACGCAGTATTACAAAGAGCAGGCTTTTCATCCTGAAAATCTTCGCCTCAACAAATTCCCCGTCGTTAAAACAGAGGAATTTCTGGGCGCGAAAACCACCGTTTATCGAGGTCCCCATCACGACGATTGGGTGGCGACGTTCAAAGATGTGCCGGTGGAAGTTTATGATTTAATCACTGCCTACTACAAATCGCCGCCTGTGGACGGAGTTGTGCTCAAGTCTTACAAGCCGTCCGTCAAACGGCCTGCCAAGAAGAAGCTTGCTTCAATGTGGATCGATGAGCATGAGTCGGGAACCCGCTTGCTGGCGTCGAAGCTGAAGGAGTCGCCGTACAACGCTGCTGATTTCGCAGTGCCGAAGGGCTTTAAAAAAGTGACGGATATGAAGGTCGTGACGACATCTGTCGAAGGTCGCCGCGAGGCTGATTCGATAATTGAACAGTTGGGAGTTGGAGAAACACTGGGAAATACTGGTGGCAAGAAATAGATTGAAATCTTCTGCACTCACTGGCGCTCGGCTTTTTGCTTCTGCACTGATTTCGTTTGAACTTGTCGCAGCAGCAGAAACTGCGGTCTTCGCTATGAGCAAGACCCAATGGCACCTGCAATTAAGAGACCAATCGACGGGCATTCACGACTTTTACTTCTGTCCGTCCGCCATCAAAATCCTGGATAAAGCTCGCGGTTATTCGATTATTTCCAGTGCTCCCGATTGGGACGTAGTGCTGTTTCGCACCGACGACAAAGTCCTTTGCCGGCAAACGCGCAGCCAGTATTACTACAACATGGGATTCAAGCAAAAGACCAGTTTTAAGCCGTCGATTGTTCTTTCGACGCAGAAGATAGGTCCGGTAACGGCTCCTTTGATTTACGGACCGTATCACAACGATGCGATAAAGCAGTTCAAAGACATACCGAAGCAGGTAGACGACTTGATTAGCTGCTATTTCAAAATGGGTTGTGTGCCTGGTATAAGACTGCGAGTCGTTTCGAACAAAGTGCCGGATCGCTCTAAAACCAGTCTGGGAGCTGAGGTGTTTTTGTCGGCCGCGGCGGAGCCGAGCGGAGTGACTCTGGAAACACTCACTTTGGCTGAAGGCCCCTACGAAGAATCTACCTTCAAAATTCCTTCCGGCTTCCAACTCGTCAAGGATACTAAGCACATCAAAACCGGCATGGCGAAACGGAAAGAGGCGGAAGCGATATTTCTCGACATGGGGGTCGGAGACGAGCTGGGCAAGTCGAAGCGCAAGTAGAATAGAATTAGTGACGGTTTGAAAGCTCAAAGGTTGATTCGGCGAGTGAAATACAAGTATCTGCGGAACACGACGTCAGCACTAGCCTGGTGCGTTGCCGCGTGGTGCCAAAGTCTGCCGGCCGATGCGAAGTCCGAATGGATTTTGGAACAGCACCATCATCAAAGCGGTTATAACACCTTCTATTTCAGCGACAACGCCGTCAAGATTTTCTCGAAAAATTTTGGTTTCTATTTCGTCTCCAAAGCGCCCGATTGGAATGTGCATGCTTTCAGAACGGACGACAAAATCATGAAAACCATGACCCGGCAGCGGTACTACGATTTCCAGCATTATTACAAAGACACACCGGCGTTCAACACTGGTGCGCCAGGCGGCGCCGATGTAATTTTCTCGGTCAAATGTCTCAAGTATCCAGGCGCATATCATGATGATTGGGTCGCGCAGTTCAAGGGGGTTACGGCTCCCGTCTGGGATTTGATCTCTGCCCATTTCAAAGCTCAACGCGTCAATGGAATTATTTTGAAATCAGTGAAAAACGTATCCAGTGAACCCAAGAGAAGGCATTCATCTATCTGGGACGACGAGGTGGAGTCGGGTTTGCGATTGCAGACCTTGAAGTTGAAGGAAATTCCATATCGTGCCTCGGACTTCGATGTGCCGCGCGGCTATCGGATGGTTGCTGATTTGCGGCAGGTGATTACTTCGAAGGACAGCCGCAAGGAAGCGGAGTCCATAATCGAGCAGATGGGGCTCGGTGAGAGACTTGGAAGCGACAGGAAGAAATGAGGTAGAAGGTCGTTTCGGTCACTTCGGTTTGAGTATGTTTATCTTTTCATCAAATAGCGCCAAGCATGCCGGAGCGAAAACGTTAGTTGCCGTGATCAAAGCGACAGCCAGAAATTGTTTTTTCCAAAGACCAATGAAAGCTTCAATGAAAGCTCCTGGCAAAAACATGTTGTGGCAACCTGATTCTTTTTTCCCGTGGAAAACCTAAACCTCGCGGGCGGAAGTATGAAAAATTCGCACGCTCGGGTATTTAGAAACTGGAGATCCGCGTGAGCGAGTGCGATTGGTGCAAACAGCAGTTTTTAAAAAATATTGGTTTCAGTCTTCCCTGGCGGCTTCCTGCTTGTCACTTTGTTTGTCGTTTGTGCAAGCCAGTTGTGCGGCATCTAAAGCTTCTCCAGCTTCAAGCACGGCGAAGAAAATACAGCACTCTTTGCGTATGAGGCAAAATCAGTTTCAGCGCGGCGAACAAATTGTCTACATCTGTCCTAAGGCTTTGAAGATAATCAACAAAACGCAGGACTATAAGGTTGTTGCGAAAGCGCCCAAGTGGGAGGTAATTGCTTTTCGCGACGATGACAAAGTGCAGTGTCGAATGAGCATGAGTGAATTCATCAGTCATTCCGGTTCGAGAAGCGGGCGTCTTCCCGAGTCTTTCAAGCTCGTTGGGGAGCGGCAGATGGGTCCGCTCAAGGTCAAGGAATATCGGCAGGGAGCGGATGAAGTTTGGCTGGCTGACGAGAGCAAAATTCCGCAGCCTGTCTACGACATCTTCTCCGCCTACAACAAATGCGGCCGGCTCAGTTCGATAATAGTTAAAGTCGTCTCCGAAGAAGAAGCAGAGTCGGTCAAGTGGGGCACCAGGCAACCCGGTACTAAGTCTGTGGTCATGATCGAAACGAAACAAGCTGAAATGGTTCCGTACAAAGAATCTGATTATCAGATTCCGACCGGCTACAGAGAAGTCTTTAGCTGGGAGAAATTTATGGTTTCGAGTAAGAGTCGCGACTCAGCATATGAGATTTTTTCTGAAATGGGTCTGGGCGAAAAATTCGGAAAGCGTGGCAAATAGCCTGAGACGGTAAGATACTACGCTATGTCGTATCAAAGGCGCGGAAAAAATCGGTTGAAGTCGCGCTTTGGCAGTTTCCTCCAAACGAAGGAGGTGCGGACAAAAGCATTGCTTTCATCCGCACCTCGCGTTTCGCCGTCAGACTGCCGGTGCATCCGTGATGAGCCTGGCGCTTTTCAGGGCGTCCTAGACTTGAGGGCCGGTGACGGGTAAATGCCTCCGGAATTGGTTGATGTTGTAGACGCCGGTCAGGTATTCGACCTGTGCGGCCGTCAGCGCGCGCAAAGTCTTCTTTTTCTCGGCGCCGCATTTCGCCTTGAGAAATACGTCGATGAGTTCCAGAGGAATCTCGGCGATTTCTTTCGGGCGACCGCAGTCGGGGTCGGCACCGCGGCTGGAATCGGTGACCTCTTTGGGCACGCCGATCAGTTGGCACAATTCCATGACGTCCGATTTCCACACCCCTGCCAGCGGCAGGTAGGTGGCAATGCGGCTGGGCAGACTGAAGTTGCCCATCACCTCTTCCGAGCGGTTTCTGGAGCCAACCAGCCACCTCTGCTCGGCGATTGCGATGGTAGAGAAGGTCGCCCAGCGACGCGACTCTTTATCTTCCCTGCCGCGCGGGGCTGGAATGCAGCGCACTGTTCCTGTCGATTCGAACCATTCGCGGCAGCGCAGCGCACTGCGCGGGCCGGAGAAAACGCCGAGCGTCTTTTCCGGGCACGCCTGGTTGAAGAGCCAGAAGATGAGCGCGCTGTCGGAACCGCCGCTTATAGGAACGAGAACCCCATGCGCCCGGCGAGTGCTTTTGCGGAGCCATTTGATGAGCGTTTTCAAACGCTTGTCCATGGTGTTCTCCTTAAGCGCCGCCGGTGAGCATCAACGGATTGCCGTTCAAAGAAGGCAGCTTGCCGGACGCGACGAGCGCCACGGCTTCTGCGACTTCCTGGGCGGGAATGATGCGCCGCTGCGGGTTGGTGTTTTTGACGATGTCTTCAGCCTCCGCCTCACTGATGCCGCGGTGGCGAACAAGACCGGCGACGGTGCGCCTGGTCATGTCGCTTTCCACGAAGTGCGGGCAGATGGGCACGACGACGATGCCGTGCTTGGCGTACTCCAGGGCCAGCGACTTGGCGAAGCCGAGCTGCGCATGTTTCGACGCGGTGTAAGCGCTGTCGTACTTGAAGCCCTTCACGCCGGAGATGCTGTTGATGAAGCTGATGGTGCCGCACTTCTGCTCCACCATCACTTTCAGGCATTCCTGCGAGAAGTAGAAGGCCCCGTCGACGTTGACGGCGAAGATGTCCTTCCAGACTTTGCGGTCGAACTCATGCGCGGCGCCGCCTTTGGCAATGCCCGCATTGACGACCAGATTGTGCAGCAGCCAGCCGTTCTTCTTCACTTTCGCCACTGCGCGCCGAGCCGTAATCGGCTTGGATACATCACCTACCAGATAGTCGGCGGTGCCGCCGGCGGTGCGTATCGAATCGCAGACCGCTTGCAGATCGGCTTCGGTACGACCGACGACCAGCACTGCGGTTTCCTGCGCCATGCGCGTTGCGATAGCCCAGCCGATGCCGCGCCCACCGCCTGTGACGATGGTCGCTCTCGGTTTCACCTGAGCCGAAACAGATTCAGATTTTCGAGATTCACCAGATTTGTTGGACATTGGCGTCTCCTCAATTGAAAGCGGCTCCCAAACTGTTGGTTCAGGAGCCGCTCCGGCTTAGAGACCGGCTTGCTTGCGCCAGATGTTGATGGCGTCGAGATGGCTCGAGAAAGCAATGTCGGACGGCAGTCGATCGAGCGGGAAGACGCGCGCTTCCTGAGCATCGCTGCCCGGAGTCGGCGTCTGGTCGATCGGCTTGGCGGCGAAGAAGAGCAGCACCTGAGCAGGCGCCGCATACGTGTGAACGAGGCGTTCGACCTCGATTTTCACGTTCGCTTCCTCTGCGGATTCACGGGCCGCGCCTTGTTCGGGCGTCTCGCCGACTTCCATGAAGCCGGCGGGCAGGCACCACATCCCCTTCTTCGGTTCGACGCCGCGCTTTACGAGCACGATGCCGCCTTTCGTATGTGGAATGACCGCAGCCGCGACCGGCAGCGGGTTGTTCCAGTAAACGAACTGGCAGTGCGTGCAGGCCAGGCGTTTCTTCTCGTCGATCTCGCGCTCGGCAAGCGGGCTGCGGCAGTGCGGGCAGTGCTTGTATTGCGGACGCGATGTTTTCAGAGCTTCGAAATCCGCCTTCGCCTTCTTAGACTTGGCACGCCTTTCAGCAATGCTCATGCCGAAGCCGAAGACGAGTGACAGCGCGAAGATATCGAACGTTTTCACGCCCTGGATTTCCGGCACGAAAAGCGAGGTGATAGCCGAGCCGAACATGACGATCAGAGCCAGCCAGCCCACCTTCTCATACCTTTGCAGCATGAAACCGCAGGCCAGGGCGCCGGCGAAACTTACGAGCAGAACTAGGCCACTCATACAAATTCTCCATTTCCAGAAGCGTTTGAGCGCCTCTTGTTTTAGTGATAGATGCGCGGATAAGGCAGACCGGAAGCCGGCCTGCCTCGATTACTGATTGACGAGCAATCGTCTCAGTGCTTGTTGCCGTGCTTGCGAGTCCAGTTGCGAGCGATGGCGCGCATCCGCTGCTTGTAGAGGATGCTGGCGCCGATGGCCACGCCGAAGAAGACGCCGACCAGGTAGATGACCTCGAAGCCGAGGATCGTCGGGACGAACAGCATGGCCAGACCGGTGAAGAAGACGGCGCCCGCAGCGTAGCTGGCGGTCTGCTCGTACCGGCGCTGAAGCTGATAGCCCAGAAGGATGGTGGCGACGGCGATGATGGCGGGAATGAAAGCGCTCATGGTTTGGTCCTTTCGTTGCTCCTTCGAGGAGCGTAAAGGTGTTTCGTGTGCAGGCGTGATCGCAGGCGACTTAGTCGACCTGCTTTGCAGCGAGAGCCTGAGCCTTTTCCAATTCGTTGCGAATGAGTTCGGCGAAATTGGGCTTTCTTGTGTACCACTGAGGTTCGTGTGCGAGCGCTTCCTCAAGAAGCGGAACAGCAGCTTTGTAGTCGCCGCTTTTCATAAACGCACGGGCGAGACCTTCGAGCGATTCGGAAAGCTGAAACGCATCCTGGGAGATTCGCGCCAGGGTTAGAGCCTGGCGGTACTGCAAGTGCGCGTCGTCGACATTGCCGCACGACAAAGCGAGCGTGCCTTTGCGAAGGAACGTTTCACATTGTTCGGCAGCCTGTCGTTGTTTGCGACTTGGTCCGGATGCATTGAGCGTGAAGATTGAGAACAGCAGAGCCGCCCCAATCAGGATAAGTGCGAGCGTGAGTGACATACGCGTTCCTCTAATTTGGACCGCACTGAGTGCGTTCCTGTGTTGAGAACCCGCAGTCGAACGAGGTCGATGCTCTATGCAGTCAGGCAGTGACACCAGATGTGACACCACTAACATACATCAACCCGGCGCGATTGCGGTGCTGAGCTAAGCGCTGGAGAGCGCGAGAGCGGGTGCGAAAGTGAAGACAGGCATTAAGACGAGGGTTTGTTGGGTGAGATGTTCGAGAAGGTTGATTTTGGAAAAAAAGAACTCCGACACGCTAAACCAAATAAAGCGGCTATATCAAGAACTCAAGACAGATGAGCAGATGTTCTTCTGGCCTAGCTGTAATAACGGGCGCGCGAGGGTTGAAAAGGTGCTTGCAGGGTGGGATGACAAGCGGTGGCGCCAGTTGTGTGAGTGATTAAACGCAGCTTGTTCTGTTTTGATCCTGCGAAAACGCCTGTCCTGTGCGGTATACGAAGCGCTTGACAAATCGCCGGCGGTGGCGCGTCCTGGAATTTCACTTGGCGAGCCGCGCTATTGACTGAGAGTGCTTGAGAACCCGAATGTCAGGAGGCTTCCGGCGCAGATCTGATCTCTGTGATGTATTACTGAGTAAGCGTTTTGAAAAACTAATCAAGACAATCAATGAGAATTTGATTCTTCCTGACATCCGGGCGCGCGCCCGCCAGTTTATCTATATTCACATCTTTTCAACAAGTTACGGTTGATTACGTATTTGTTTCCTCGATAAGTTTTCTCAGTTCGTTTTTCTCATTTCTTTGCCTCAGCTCTTTTTGCACTAAAACCGGTTCACTCCACCCTTGCACCTGACTTTCATCTCTCGCCAAACGAGAGGCAGCAGGCCGGTGGTGTTGTATTTGGTGCACGCCGAAGAGTCTGAGTCGTCGCATTAATCGCTTCAAGTTTTCGCAATGGCTGTCGAGGTTTCGACAACCTGAATAATCCTCGAAGGAGGTCTAACATGGCACGACATCCTGTGCTCGGCCCCGATGAGGTCACCAAAGCTGCGCGTGCGCGGCTTCTGTGGACCTGGGCCAAAACCATCTTTGGCTACCTGATGATGGGCGGTCTCGTTCTGGCTGCTCTGGTGGCTGTC
>Ga0268299_1001520_pt1 | contig 39617 bp, 39 predicted proteins | sample NOBtaG_FD_193484 | JGI IMG/M metagenome (GOLD analysis project Ga0268299, IMG submission 193484) | Activated sludge microbial communities from bioreactor in Nijmegen, Gelderland, Netherland - NOB reactor | ecosystem: Engineered > Bioreactor > Aerobic > Activated sludge | place: Netherlands... | reverse complement strand
CCCGGCGGCCTCGGCTGCAATCGATTCGCTGGCCCGCGTGTCCCGGGCGACGTGGATCCTGAATACGACGCAAGGAAACATCATGGTCGTGATCCGACTCGCACGCGGCGGCTCCAAGAAGCGCCCGTTCTACAACATCGTCGCCGCTCCGCAGCGCAACCGTCGTGACGGCCGCTTCCTCGAGCGCGTGGGCTTCTACAACCCGGTTGCCGCTGGGGGCGAGGAGCCGCTGCGCGTGGCCTTCGACCGCATCGACCACTGGGTCGGTCTGGGCGCCCAGCTGTCGCCGACGGTGGCGCGGTTGGTGAAGGACGCCAAGGCGAAGGCGGCGCCCGCCGCCTGAGGCCCCGCGGGCGTCCGACGCAATCGAGCGCTTGACCGTGCAGGGCGAGGTCATCGCCTGGCCTGAAGACGCGATCGAGGTCGGGCGCATCGTCGATGCCTGGGGCATCAAGGGCGGGATCAAGGTCCTGCCCTTTTCCGCGGACCCGCAGGCGCTGTTCTCCACGCGGCGCTGGTACCTCAAGCCGCCGGAAGACAAGGCCGTCCCTTCTGGCGCCTCGGCCCCGCCGGCGCTGCTGCGCATCACCGATGCGCGCGAACAGGGCGACGTGATCGTCGCCACCGCCCAGGACGTGCCCGACCGCAATGCGGCCGAGTCGCTGCGCGGTTGTCGCGTCTTCGTGTCCCGTGCCAGCTTCCCGACGGCCGGCATCGGCGAGTACTACTGGGTCGACCTGATCGGCCTGGCGGTCGTGAACCGCCAGGGCGAGGCGCTCGGCGAGGTCGCCGACCTGCTCGACACCGGGGCCCACAGCGTGCTGCGGGTCGTCCAGACTGCCGACGGCAGTGCGGAAGCGAAGGCCGCGGTGGAGCGACTCGTTCCCTTCGTGGCCGCCTACGTCGACGACGTGGACCTGAGCCAGCGCCGGATCACGGTGGACTGGGGCCTGGACTACTGAGGCGCCCGCATGCGCTTCGACGTCCTGACCCTGTTTCCGGAGCTGTTCGCGCCTTTCCGCTCGGTCGGCGTGACCCGGCGTGCCTTCGATGCGGGCCTCGTCGACCTGCGGCTGTGGCCGGTGCGTGACTTTGCCGATGACGCCTACCGGCGCGTCGATGACCGGCCCTATGGTGGCGGCCCCGGCATGGTGATGCTGGCCGAGCCCCTGGAGCGTGCGCTCGCTGCCGTGCGGTCGTCCCAGGCCGAGGCCGGGGCGACACGGACGCCGGTGCTGCTGTTCAGTCCGGCCGGCCGGTCGATGGGCCAGTCCCGCATCGCCGAACTGGCGGGCGGCCCGGGTGCGGTCCTGGTCTGCGGCCGCTACGAGGGCGTCGACCAGCGTTTCGTCGATCGCCATGTCGACGAGGAACTGAGCCTCGGCGACTTCGTGCTGTCCGGCGGCGAGTTGCCGGCGCTGGCCCTGCTCGACGCCGTCGCGCGCTTGCAACCCGGTGTGCTGAACGACCCGGCCTCGCACCAGCAGGACAGCTTCTCGGACGGCTTGCTCGACTGCCCGCACTACAGCCGGCCCGAGCGCCTCGAAGGCGCCGACGCGGCCAGGGACGTCCCGGCCGTGCTGCTGTCGGGTCACCATGGCGACATCGCCCGCTGGCGCCGCGAGCGCCAGCTCGAGCTGACAGCCCGGCGCCGTCCGGACCTGATCGCGGCGGCCCGGGTGGCGGGCCGCCTGTCGGCGGCCGACGAGCGCTACCTGGGCTCACTGAGCTCGGCTGGCCTATAATCTGTGGCTTTTCGATCCTCTGCCAGGCCCCGCTTCGCCCGCCGTCCCGGCGCGCGGAGCTTCCCCACCGGGACCGGTCGCGCTGGCACGATCACTTGGAGATCCCATGGACCTGATCCAGACCCTCGAGCAAGAGGAAATTGCTCGCCTGAGCAAGACCATCCCGGCCTTCGCGCCGGGCGACACGGTCATCGTGAGCGTCAACGTCGTCGAAGGCACGCGCAAGCGCCTGCAGGCCTACGAAGGCGTCGTCATCGCCAAGCGCAACCGCGGCCTCAACAGCTCGTTCATCGTGCGCAAGATCTCCAGCGGCGAGGGCGTCGAGCGGACCTTCCAGCTCTACAGCCCGCTGATCGCGTCGATCGAGGTCAAGCGCCGCGGCGACGTGCGCCGGGCCAAGCTGTACTACCTGCGCAGCCGCAGCGGCAAGTCGGCGCGCATCAAGGAAAAACTGGCGTAAGCCAGTTTTCGGCGAAGCCAGAAGCCCGCCGGCCCATGCTTCACGCGAAGCCGCCCGCCGGGCGGCTTTGTCGTTTCGGAACGCCTAAGCTTGCCCACGATGCAACGCGTGCCCGTCCTCGACCCCCGCAGCGTGCCGGTGATCGGCACCGATGCGCACCTGCCCCCCGTGGTCGCCGAGCGGCTGACCGCCGTGGCCCTGCGCCAGCGCTTCCGCGCGCCGCCGGCGTGGCAGATCGAGTTCCCCGGCGACGGCCGGCTGATCGACCGCGAGCCGGCGGACGCCTCGGTGCTGGTGCCGCTGGTGATGCGAGGCGGTGACCTGTCCGTGCTGCTGACCCAGCGCACCGACCACCTGCACGATCACGCTGGGCAGATCAGCTTCCCCGGTGGTCGCGCCGAGCCGCACGACGACGATGCGATCGCCACCGCGCTGCGCGAGACCGAAGAGGAAGTCGGCCTGTCGCGCCGCCACGTCGAGGTCATCGGCCAGTTGCCGACCTACACCACGGTCACCAACTTCGTCGTCACACCGGTCGTCGCCTTGATCGAGCCCGGGTTCATCGCGCAGCCCGACCCCTTCGAGGTCGCCGAGGTGTTCGAGGTGCCGCTCGCCTTCCTGATGGATCCGGCCCACCACCAGCGCCATGCGGTCGAATGGAGCGGCGGGCGGCGCGAGTTCTACTCCATGCCCTGGCGGTCCCGGCAGGAGGCCCCGGAGTACTTCATCTGGGGTGCGACGGCCGCGATGCTGCGCAACTTCTATCGCTTCCTCAGCGCCTGACCGGGCCGCGGGGCGGGTCGCCGCCGAAAGGGGCTCGCTATCATCGTCGCATGAGTTTCTTCGCGGTCCTGCTGGCCCTCGTCATCGAGCAACTGAGGCCGCTGCCGCGCCAGAACCGCATCCATGACGCCTTGGTGGCGTGGAGTCGCTGGACGGGTCGCAACTTCGATGCCGGACGCGATCACCATGCCTGGGTCGTTTGGACGATCAACGTGGCCTTGCCGGCTGTGCTGGTGTTCGTCGTGCACCTGCTGCTGGTGCGCATCAACGTGCTGCTGGCGCTGGGCTGGGACATCGTGGTGCTCTACCTGACGCTGGGCTTCCGCCAGTTCAGCCATTACTTCACCGACATCCGCAATGCGCTGGAGCGCGGCGACGAGGTCCAGGCGCGCCGCCTGCTGGCCGAGTGGCGCCAGCTCGACGCCAGCGACCTGCCGCGCACCGAGCTCCTGCGTCACGTCATCGAGCACTCGCTGCTGGCGGCGCATCGCCACGTCTTCGGGGTGTTCTTCTGGTTCGTGCTGCTGTCCTCGCTGGGCCTGGGGCCGGCCGGTGCGGTGCTGTACCGGCTGGCCGAGTTCTCGAGCCGGTATTGGGCGTTCCGCAGCCGCACCGTCGGCGTGCCGATCAACGAGCGGCTGATGCAGCGCTCGCAGCAGCTGTTCACCTGGATCGACCACGTGCCGGCGCGCCTCACGGCCTTCGGCTTCGCGGTGGTCGGCGACTTCGAGGAAGCGATTGCCTGCTGGCGGCGCGATGCCGGGCTCTGGCGATCGGGCAACGACGGCATCATCCTGGCCGCCGCGGCCGGCGCCGTCGGCGTGCAGCTGGGCGGCAGCGCGCCGCCGCCACTGACGCCGGAGCGCAGCCGGGGCTTCACGGCCGGTGGCAGCCCGGAAGACACCGACGCAGCCGGTTCGACGCCAGGGCTGACCCCGGAACTCGGCCATCTGCGCAGCGTCGTCGGCCTGGTGTGGCGCTCGGTGGTGCTGTGGATGCTGCTGCTGGCGCTGCTGAGCCTGGCCAACCTGGTCGGCTGAGGCCGGCCTTCCCTCAGATCGCCGGGGTCGTCTTCACGAAGGCCTCGACGTCGTCGAGGACCGGTGCGACCCAGCGCAGCGGCCGTGCGAACGCACCGGCCAGCGTGACGTGGCTGGCGCGCTCGTACCAGCGCAGCGTCACGGCCGTGCCGGCTCGCTGCAGGCGCTGTGCCAGCTGCGCGGTGTTGCGTTGCGGATCGACCAGCTTGTCGGACGTCGCGGCGCCGAGGAAGCTGGGGATCGCGGCCCGGTCGGCGTAGCGGATCGGCTGGGAGTCGACCGGCTCGTTCGGGTGGTGGAAGACCGGCCGCACATCGGGGTTGACGATGGGAATGAAGTCGTAGGGCCCGGCCAGGCCGACCCAGCCGGCGAGGTGGCGGCGCGGGTCCAGACCGAGTGGCGCGAGCCAGCGGGCGTCGAGCGCCAGCATGGCGGCGTTGTAGGCGCCGGCGCTGTGGCCCATCACGAAGACGCGCCGCGGGTCGCCGCCGAAGCGCCGGGCTTCGCCCAGCGCATGGGCCAGGGCGTGCGCGCAGTCGTGCAGGAAGTCGGGATAGCTCACCTGCGGGTAGAGCCGGTAGTCGGCCACGAGCGTCAGGATGCCGCGCGACGCCAGCGCCTCGCCGACGAAGCGGTAGTCCCTGCGCGCGCCGGAGTTCCACGATCCGCCGTAGAGGAACAGCGCGACGGGATGTCCTGCGGCGGGTACCGGCGCGGTGGGTCGGTAGACATCGAGCCGCTGCCGCGGATCGCCGCCGTAGGGCAGGTCGGCGATCAGCTCGTGCGAGTCGTCGGGCAGCCATGCGTTGAGCACCCGCGCCGGCGAACAGCCGGCCAGCGCCAGCGCGCTGCCGGCCAGGCTTCCCGTCAACAACGTCCGACGCGGCGTCATCGGGTGCGATACGCGCGCCGCTGCACCGCGGATGCGGGTCGGCATCAGCCGGCCAGTCGGGACCGGTGGCGTGCGATCTGCGCCCTGACCTGGGCCGGCGCGGTGCCGCCGAGCACCTTGCGCGCGTCGAGCGAGCCGCGCAGCGTCAGCAGCGGCCGGACATCCTCGTCGATGCTCGGGTGGAAGGCCTGCAGCGCCGGCAGCGGCAGCTCGCCGAGGTCGACGCCCTGGGCGATCGCCGCCTTGACGGCGTGCGCGACGACCTCGTGCGCATCGCGGAAGGGCAGGCCCTTCTTCACCAGGTAGTCCGCCAGGTCGGTGGCCGTCGCGTAGCCGCGCTTCGCCGCGCGCTCCATGGCCTCGGGCTTGACGGTGATGCCGCCGACCAGCTCCGCGAAGATCCGCAGCGTGTCCTTCAGCGTGTCGACGGTGTCGAACAGCGGCTCCTTGTCTTCCTGGTTGTCCTTGTTGTAGGCCAGCGGCTGACCCTTCATCAGGGTGATCAGCGACACCAAGTGGCCGACGACGCGGCCGGTCTTGCCGCGTGCCAGCTCGGGCACGTCGGGGTTCTTCTTCTGCGGCATGATCGACGAGCCGGTGCAGAAGCGATCGGCCAGGTCGATGAAGCCGAAGCTCTGGCTCATCCAGAGGATCAGCTCCTCGCTCAGGCGCGACACGTGGACCATGCACAGCGTCGCGGCGGCGGTGAACTCGATCGCGAAGTCGCGATCGCTGACCGCGTCCAGCGAGTTCTGGCACACGCCGTCGAAGCCCAGCTTGCGAGCGACCCGTTCGCGGTCGAGCGGGTAGCCCGTGCCGGCCAGCGCGGCCGCACCGAGCGGCAGCCGGTTGGTGCGGCGGCGGACATCGGCCATGCGCTCGGCATCGCGCGCGAACATCTCGACGTAGGCGAGCAGGTGGTGGCCGAAGCTCACCGGCTGCGCCACCTGCAGGTGGGTGAAGCCGGGCAGGATGACCTCGGCGTTCGGCTCCGCCACGTCGACCAGGGCGAGCTGCAAGGACGCGAGGAGGCCGGCGATGGCATCGATCTCGTCGCGCAGCCACAGCCGCACGTCGGTGGCGACCTGGTCGTTGCGTGAGCGGCCGGTGTGCAGCCGCTTGCCGGCGTCGCCGACCAGCTGCGTCAGCCGCGCCTCGATGTTGAGGTGCACGTCCTCGAGCTCGAGCTTCCAGTCGAAGCGCCCGGCCTCGATCTCCTCGCGGATCTGCGCCATGCCGCGCTCGATGGCGGCGAGGTCCTCGCCGCCGAGGATGCCCTGCGCGGCCAGCATCTCGGCGTGCGCCAGCGAGCCGGCGATGTCCGCGTGCCAGAGGCGACGGTCGAAGTCGATACTCGCGGTGTAGCGCTTCACCAGGTCGCTCATCGGCTCGGAGAACAGCGCCGACCAGGCCTGCGACTTCTTGTCGAGTTGGTTGTCTTTGCTCATGGTCCGACCCGTCGACGGTGCTTGCCGCGGGTCGCGAAGGTTATGGACAATCGATTGTAGGAGTCCCCGCCGAGTGAACCGCGCCCCTGAACCCACCGATGTCGGCTCGAATGCGATCGCCGCCGATGCGGCGGGCAGTGCGGAGTCGCCGCCGCTCAGCACCGGATTCGGCAGCTTCGGAGGCTTCGAGCCGGTGCGCGGCTCGTCGGTCGATGCGCCGCCCGAGCGTTCGGCCTTCGATGTCTGTCATGTCGGCGTGGTGCTGCGTGCGGTGCTGTTCCTGCATGGCGTGCTGGCGCTCGGCGCGGCCTTCGTCGCGAGCGACCTGGCCGGCTGGGGCCTGCTGCTGACGGAGGCCTCGGGCGTCGGCATGCCGGCGCTGCTGTGCTGGCTGCTGACGGCCTGCCTGGCGCAGCGTCGGCTGGTGCGGCTGCCGGTCGGCTGGCAATGGATGGCGGCCACGCTGGCGGGTGCCGCATGGGGCCTGGCCGCGTGGTGGCTCTGGGGCGAGTTGCAGTGGGCGGCATCGCCCCGCGCCGAGGGCCTGCGAACCCTGGCCGTCGCGGCCACCGGGGCGGCGATGGCGGCGGCCTTCTTCCATTGGTTGCGGCAGCGCGCCCGGCTCGAGCGTCCGGCCGCGACCACCGCAAGGCTGGCCGAGTTGCAGTCGCGCATCCGACCGCACTTCCTGTTCAACACGCTGAATACGGCGATCGCCCTGGTGCGTATCGACCCTTCGCGCGCGGAAGCGGTTCTCGAGGACCTGGCCGAGCTTTTTCGCGTGGCGCTCGGCGACACCGGCTCGCAGGCGGCCGCCAGCCTGCACGACGAGGTCGAACTGGCGCGGCGCTATCTGGCGATCGAGCAGATCCGCTTCGGTGAGCGCCTGCAGGTGCGCTGGGAGATCGATCCGCAGGCTGACGGTGCCCGCCTGCCGCCGTTGCTGCTGCAGCCGCTGGTCGAGAACGCGGTCAAGCACGGCATCGAACCGTCGCCGCGCGGCGGGACCATGCGCGTGCGCACCCGGGTTCGGCGCGGGCAGGTCGAGATCCTGGTCGCCAACAGCGTGCCCCGCGAGGCGTCGGTGCCCGGGCATGGCATGGCCCTGCGCAACGTGCGCGAGCGCTTGCGCCTGATGCACGACGTCGCCGCGGACTTCCGTGCCGGTCGCGACGGCGACGTGTATCGCGTGCAGATCGTGGTGCCGCTGTGAGCGAGGCGCTGAGGGTGTTGATCGTCGACGACGAGCCGCTGGCGCGGTTGCGGCTGGCGCAACTGGTGCGCGACCTGGCGGCTGCCGGCGATCCGCTGGCCGAGGTGGCCGGCGAGCTGGCGCATGGGGAAGAGGCGCTTTCGTGGCTGGCCCGGCAGCACGCCGACGTCGTGCTGCTCGACATCCAGATGCCCGGCCTGGACGGTACGGCACTGGCCGCACGGTTGCAGGCGCTGCCGCGGCCCCCTGCGGTGGTGTTCGTCACGGCCCACGCCGAGCACGCCCTGCGCGCCTTCGAGCTTGATGCGGCCGACTACCTGACCAAGCCCGTCAAGCGCGAACGCCTGCAGGCAGCGCTGGCACGCGTGGCGCGCCGCGCCGGCGGTGCGACGGCCGACGAGGCGGTGATCGTCGTCAGCGAGCGCGGCCGCCTGGTGCGCGTGCCGCTGGCCGACGTCCTCTACCTGAAGGCCGAGCTGAAGTACGTCACCCTGAGGACCGCGCAGCACACCTACGTCCTCGACGACCCGCTCACCGAGATCGAACAGCGCCTCGGCGACCGCTTCCTGCGTGTCCACCGCAATGCCATCGTCGCGAAGGCCGCCGTGCGGGCCCTCGAGCGCCGCGCGAGCGAGGAAGAAGGTGCCGAAGGCTGGGCCGTGCGCGTGGCGCCGACCGATGAATGGCTGGCCGTGTCGCGCCGCCAGGCCGGTGCGGTGCGCGAGGCGCTCGCTGCCGGCGGGCTGTGAACGACCGACGGCCGGCTGACCGCCGCGGATAATCCGGGCAATGCATCCGGCCGCCTTGCTCGACCTCGCCACCGAGTTGCTCCGCAAGGTCCTCGCCTTCGATGCGCCGGCCGACGGCGTGCTGTCGAGCTTCTTCCACCAGCATCGCGGCCTCGGCCCGCGCGAGCGGCATACCCTGGCCGAGACGGCGTATAGGGTTCTGCGCCGGCGCCTGCTGTTCCAGCATCTGGCGCAAACCGGCCGCGGCCCGCTCGAGCGGCGGCTGGCCCTGCTGGGTTGGCAAGGCAGCGACGACTTCGTGCGGACCGCCCTGACGCCCGAGGAGCGCGAGTGGGTCGGCCGGGCGCGCGGTGTCGATCGGCAAGTCCTGCCCGACCGGCTGCGGCACAACCTGCCCGACTGGCTGGCCGATCCGCTGAAGGCCGCGCTCGGCGACGCCGAGTTCTGGCCCCTGGTCGAAAGCCTCAACGCACCGGCACCGTTGGATCTGCGCGTGAACGCCCTGCGCGCCAAGCGCGAAGAGGTGGCGGCGACGCTGCGCGGCGCCGGGATCGAGGCGGCGGCGACGCCGTACTCGCCCTGGGGCCTGCGGGTCCAGGGCAAGCCTGCGCTCAACAAGCTGGATGTCTTCACTCGCGGCGACGTCGAAGTACAGGACGAGGGCAGCCAGTTGCTCGCGCTGCTGACCGAGGCGCGGCGCGGCGAGATGGTGGTGGACTTCTGCGCCGGCGCCGGCGGCAAGACGCTGGCGCTGGGGGCGATGATGCGCAACACCGGCCGGCTGTATGCGTTCGACGTGTCCGGCCACCGGCTCGACGCACTCAAGCCGCGCATGGCGCGCAGCGGCCTGTCGAACATCCATCCGGCACAGATCGCACACGAGCGGGACGAGCGGATCAAGCGCCTGGCAGGCAAGATCGACCGCGTGCTGGTCGACGCGCCCTGCTCGGGGCTGGGAACCCTGCGCCGCAATCCCGACCTCAAGTGGCGGCAGTCGCCGCAGGCGATCGAGGAACTGCGCGTCAAGCAGCAGGCCATCCTGGCCAGTGCCGCACGCCTGGTGAAGCCCGGCGGCCGACTGGTCTACGCGACCTGCAGCCTCCTCGAAACGGAGAACGAGGCGATCGCCGAGTCCTTCCTGGCATCCCAGCGGGACTTTGTCACTGTCCCGGTGCTGGAGGTCCTGGAGCGCCACCAGCTGACCGGGGCTGCCGGACTGGTCCGCGGCAACTATCTGCGTATGTGGCCTCATCGGCATGCAACGGACGGCTTCTTCGCGGTTGTATGGCAGCGGCGCTGACCGGCGCCTGATGGAACGTTCTTCCTGCCGATCCGCTCGAATCTGTCATCAGATGCGGGAAAGTCCGTAGTTTCCCCGGGTGGTCGAGCACAGCGGCACCTACAATCCCGCAGCAACCAGCAAAGGATAGCGATGGACTGGGTTTTGACGATGTGGGACGGCGCCGTGAATGGTCTGGCCCAGGGTTATCTCGACGCGACGTGGTGGCAGGTGCTCGCCTACACCTTGGTAGCCACGCACATCACGATCGCTGCCGTGACGATCTTCCTGCACCGTTCGCAGGCTCACCGGGCGCTCGATCTGCACCCCGCCGTGATGCACTTCTTCCGGGCCTGGCTGTGGCTGACCACCGGCATGGTGACCAAGGAGTGGGTCGCGATCCACCGCAAGCACCACGCCAAGTGCGAGACCGAGGACGATCCGCACAGCCCGCAGACGCGCGGCATCAAGACGGTGCTGCTGACCGGCAGCGAGCTCTACCGCAGCGAAGCCAAGAACCAGGAGACGCTGTCCAAGTTCGGGCACGGCACGCCCGACGACTGGATCGAGCGCAACCTGTACACGCGCTACAGCTGGCAAGGCGTGGGCCTGTGCCTGCTGCTGAACCTGTTCCTCTTCGGCGCGATCGGCGCCGCGGTGTGGGCGTTGCAGATGCTGTGGATCCCGATCACGGCCGCCGGCATCATCAACGGCATCGGTCACTGGTGGGGCTATCGGAGTTTCGAGGCGCCGGACGCGTCGACCAACATCTCGCCGTGGGGGATCATCATCGGCGGCGAGGAGCTGCACAACAATCACCACACCTACCCGACCTCGGCCAAGCTGTCGGTCAAGCCCTACGAGTTCGACATCGGCTGGCTCTACATCAGCGTGCTGCAGAAGCTGGGCCTGGCGACGGTGCGCAAGACGCCGCCCCGGCTGGCGCTCGGTGCGGTCAAGCCCGTGGCCGACAGCAAGACCCTGGAAGCGATCATCGCGAATCGCTACGAGTTGATGGCCGGCTATGGCCGTGAACTCAGGGCGGCTTGCCATGCCGAGCTGACGCGCCTGAAGGCACAGGGTCAGCGTGACACGACGAAGTGGAAGCAGATGCGGCTCGCGAAGCGCTGGCTGCATCGCGACGACGATCGCATTCCCCAGGCCGTGCGCTCCGACGTCGCGACGGCGCGGGCCGAGCATCCGGTGCTCGACAAGCTGGTGACGATGCGCGAGGAACTGCGCCTGCTGTGGACGCGCACCAACGTGTCGGCCGAGCAACTGGTCGCCGACCTGCAGGCCTGGTGCCGCAAGGCCGAAGAGAGCGGCATCGCGGCCCTGCAGGACTTCGCGATGCGCCTGCGTGCAGCGCACGCCTGACGACACCTGAAGCGGGCGGGAACGGACCCGCAAAGAAAAGGCGCCCCGCGGGGCGCCTTTTTGCTTGGCAGGAAGCCGACGATGCCTACTTCAGCTTCACTTCCTTGTAGGCGACGTGCTTGCGCGCCTTGGGATCGAACTTCATCAGTTCCATCTTCTCGGGATGCAGCTTCTTGTTCTTGTCGGTCGTGTAGAAGTGACCGGTGCCGGCTGTCGATTCCAGCTTGATCTTCTCGCGTCCACCTTTGGCCATGATCGTCTCCTAGCTCAGAGTTCGCCCTTGGCACGCAGGTCGGCGACGACCTGATCGATGCCGACCTTGTCGATGAGGCGCAGCGCGGCGTTCGTGACGCGCAGGCGCACCCAGCGGTTCTCGGTCTCGAGCCAGAAGCGGCGGTACTGCAGGTTGGGCAGGAAGCGACGCTTGGTTTTGTTGTTGGCGTGGGACACGTTGTTCCCCACCATCGGGCCCTTGCCCGTGACTTGACAGACGCGTGCCATGACGCTTCTCCGTTCGATGTGATCCACTCGGACGCCGAGGGACGCCCGGCGAAGCCGCGCATTATAGCGGGCAAACGCTGGCCGGTCACCTGGCGCCGACCGGGCCCTCCGATCAGCCCTGTTGGCCCTGTTCGAGGAAGCGCTGTGCGTCCAGCGCGGCCATGCAGCCGGTACCGGCGCTGGTGATGGCCTGGCGGTAGACATGATCCTGCACATCGCCAGCGGCGAAGACCCCGGGCACGCTCGTCATCGTCGCCAGCCCGTTGAGGCCGCTGCGCGTGACCAGGTAGCCGTCCTTCATTTCCAGTTGCCCCTGGAAGATCTCCGTGTTGGGCCGGTGCCCGATGGCGATGAAACAGCCCTTGAGCGCGATGTCCTCGGTCTGGCCGGTCTGCGTGTGCTTGACGCGGATCCCCGTCACGCCGCTCGCATCGCCCAGCACCTCGTCGAGGACGTGGAAGAGCTTCAGTTCGATCTTGCCGGCGGCGACCTTCTCCATCAGCTTGTCCACCAGGATCGCCTCGGCCTTGAACTTGTCGCGCCGGTGCACCAGCGTGACCTTGCTCGCGATGTTGGACAGGTAGAGGGCCTCCTCAACGGCGGTGTTGCCGCCACCGACGACGCAGACCTCCTGGTCGCGGTAGAAGAAGCCGTCGCAGGTGGCGCAGCCGCTCACGCCCCGGCCCATGAAGGCCTTCTCCGACGACAGCCCCAGGTATTGCGCGGAGGCGCCGGTGGCCAGGATAAGGGCGTCGCAGGTGTAGGTCCCGGCGTCACCGGTGAGGGTGAAGGGGCGTTGCGACAGGTCGACCTGGTTCACATGGTCGAACACGATCTCCGTCCCGAAGCGCTGGGCATGCTCCAGGAAGCGCTGCATCAGGTCCGGTCCTTGCACGCCCATGACGTCGGCCGGCCAATTGTCGACCTCGGTCGTCGTCATCAACTGGCCGCCCTGGGCCAGGCCGGTGATCAAGACCGGCTGCAGGTTCGCCCGGGCCGCATAGACCGCCGCCGTGTAGCCGGCGGGACCGGAGCCGAGGATCAGGACTTTGGCGTGCTTGCTCATGAGGGGTGTGGGGTGAGACGGGAAACGAGGCGGGATCAGGGACGATCCGGGTTTGTGAGCGCTGACCTTCGGGTAGAGTCCGACCGGGACATTTCTCACGTTCCGGACAAGGCAACCGGGCGGAGGAATTGTAGGTAGTGCCGTCATGCGCCGCCGCAAGGCGACCTATGGCCTCGATAGACCAACCAGAGCGAAGGTGATTCGATGGCGATGCTGTCCAACCTTGACCTGATCCGGCGTGTGCCGCTGTTCTCGCTGCTCACCGGCGAACAGGCGCAAGCCATCGCAGAAGGCGTGATCAAGCGCCGCTACCGGCGCGGCGAGGTCATCGTCGAGCAGGGCACCAAGTCCAACGCCCTCTACATCCTGCTGACGGGCCGCGCCCGCGTGGTGACGGCCGATGCCCGGGGCCGCGAAGTGATCCTCGCCGTGCTGCAGCCTGGTGACTATCTCGGCGAGATGAGCCTCATCGACAACGAGCCCCACTCGGCCACCGTGCGCGCCGAAGTGCAGTGCGACGTGCTGGTGCTGGGTCGCGCCGAGTTCGCGCGCTGCCTGCCCGAGAACTCCAGTCTCTCCTACGCGATCATGCGGGGGCTCGTCGCCCGCCTGCGTGCCGCCGACCGTCAGATCGAGTCGCTGGCGCTCCTCGACGTGTATGGCCGCGTCGCGCGGGCCTTGCTCGACATGTCCGAAGAGGGTGCCGAGTACAAGCTGATCCGCAACAAGGTCTCGCGTCAGGATCTGGCCAAGGTCGTGGGCGCTTCCCGCGAGATGGTCAGCCGCGTGATGAAGGACCTGGAGGAGCGCGGCTTCATCCAGACCCAGGAGAACGGGGCGGTCCACATCATGGAGCGCCTGGCCCATCGCTAGCGTGGCGAAGCGGGCGCTGCGGATGCGGCGTCGGGTCAACAGTTCGAAACCGGGCGCGCGGGCCCTTCGGCCACAATCCGCGGCATGAGTTTTCCGCTGGGTTCCCTGGGGGCCGACGCTCGTGCGGTGGGTGGTGAGCCGACGGCGGTGTCGCGCTGGCGGCTGCAGTTCGCGGTCGTGTTCGGCGGCGTGCTGTGGCTGCTGGCCTTGCTGGCGCTGGCCACGCACAGCGGCAACGATCCGGCCTGGTCCACGTCCGGCCTCGGCGCCGAGACGAGCAACCGCGCCGGCGTCGTCGGCGCCTGGTTCTCCGACATCGTCTTCTTCGTCTTCGGCCACTCGGCCTGGTGGGGCTTGCTGATCGCGGCCCGGGCCTGGCTCAGCGCCCTGGCGCACTGGCTGCGCAGCGATGTCGCGCCCGTGCGCGCGGACCCGCTCGCGGGTCGGCCGACGGGGCTGTTCTGGCTGGGTGTGGTCCTGCTGATCGCGGCCAGCTGCGCGCTCGAGTCGACGCGCCTGTACCAGTGGGAGGCGCGGTTGCCGGGCGGCCACGCCGGCGGGGTGCTCGGCTACACGCTCGGTGCCTTCAGCGTGCGTGCGATCGGCTTCACCGGCTCGGGCGTGTTCTGGATCGCCGCCCTCGTCGTCGGCCTGCCGCTCGCCCTGCGCTTCTCGTGGGGAGCGATCGCCGAGCGGATCGGCGCGGCGCTCGAGGGCCTGCGCGAGAAGCGCCAGGAGCGCATCGAGCGCGCCGAGGACATCCGCCTCGGTGCGCAGGCGCTGCGCGAGCGCGAGCACGTGGTCGAGATCGAACGTGTCCAGCTCGACGACCACGCGCCTCTGGTGATCGAGGCCCCGGTGGTCGAGCTGCCGAAGAGCGAGCGCGTCGCCAAGGAGAAGCAGAAGCCGCTGTTCACCGAGCTGGCCGACACCAAGCTGCCGCAGGTCGATCTGCTCGATGCCGCGCCCGGCCGTCTGGAGACGGTGACGCCCGAATCGCTGGAGATGACCTCGCGGCTGATCGAGAAGAAGCTCAAGGACTTCGGCGTCGAGGTGCGCGTCGTGGCAGCCTCGCCCGGCCCGGTGATCACGCGCTACGAGATCGAGCCCGCCACCGGCGTGAAGGGCTCGCAGATCGTCGGCCTGGCCAAGGACCTGGCACGCAGCCTGAGCCTCGTCAGCATCCGCGTGGTCGAGACCATTCCCGGCAAGAACTACATGGCGCTGGAGCTGCCCAACGCCAAGCGCCAGACCATCCGCCTGGCCGAGATCCTCGGCTCCCAGGCCTACAACGACGCGCACTCGATGCTGACCATGGGCCTGGGCAAGGACATCGTCGGCGGGCCCGTGGTCGCCGACCTCGCGAAGATGCCGCATTGCCTGGTGGCCGGCACGACCGGCGCCGGCAAGTCGGTCGGCATCAACGCGATGATCCTCAGCCTGCTCTACAAGGCCGAGGCCCGCGACGTGCGGCTGATCCTGATCGACCCGAAGATGCTCGAGATGAGCGTCTACGAGGGCATCCCGCACCTGCTGTGCCCGGTGGTCACCGACATGAAGCAGGCGGCCAATGCGCTGAACTGGGGCGTCGGCGAGATGGAGCGCCGCTACAAGCTGATGAGCAAGCTCGGCGTGCGCAACCTCGCCGGCTACAACAAGAAGCTCGACGAGGCGCAGGCCAGGGGCGAGAAGCTGCCCAACCCCTTCAGCCTGACGCCGGAGGCGCCCGAGCCGCTGGAGCGCCTGCCGCATGTGGTGATCGTCATCGACGAACTGGCCGACCTGATGATGGTCGTCGGCAAGAAGATCGAAGAGCTGATCGCGCGGCTGGCGCAGAAGGCCCGCGCCGCTGGCATCCACTTGATCCTGGCCACGCAGCGCCCGAGCGTGGACGTGATCACCGGCCTGATCAAGGCCAACATCCCGACGCGCATTGCCTTCCAGGTCAGCAGCAAGATCGACTCGCGCACGATCCTCGACCAGATGGGCGCCGAGGCCTTGCTCGGCATGGGCGACATGCTCTACATGGCGGCCGGCACCGGCCTGCCGATCCGCGTGCACGGCGCCTTCGTCAGCGACGAGGAAGTGCACCGCGTCGCTGACTACCTGCGCAGCCAGGGCGCGCCCAACTACATCGAGGGCATCCTCGAGGGCGGCACGCTCGACGAGGAGAGCGGCGCGGCCGGCGAGGGTGGCCCGGCCGGTGAAGGGGAGGCTGATCCGATGTACGACCAGGCGGTCGCGATCGTGCTGCAGCACAAGCGTGCGTCGATCTCGCTCGTACAAAGGCATTTACGCATCGGCTACAACCGTGCCGCACGCCTGCTGGAACAAATGGAGCGATCCGGACTCGTATCCAGCATGGCCACCAACGGCAACCGCGACCTGCTGGTCCCGGTACGCAACCACGAATGAGACGCTTCGTCACGGCCGCGCTCCTTGCGCTGCTGGCTGCATCCGGTGCGGCGAGGGCCGATGCGGTCGATACGCTCAAGGCCTTCGTCGCCGAGGTCAAGACCGGCCGCGCCGCCTTCACGCAGACCGTCACCTCGCCCGATGGCGCGAAGAAGAAGCAGTCCTCGGGCAGCTTCGAGTTCTCGCGACCCGACCGCTTCCGCTTCGCCTACCTCAAGCCCTACGAGCAGTTGATCGTCGGCGACGGCCAGAAGGTCTGGCTCCACGATGCCGACCTCAACCAGGTCACGGTGCGGCCTTTCGACCAGGCACTCGGCAGCACGCCTGCCGCGCTGCTGGCCGGCGCGTCGCTCGAGCGCGACTTCGACCTCAAGGCGCTGCCCGACGAGGGCGGCCTGCAGTGGGCTCAGGCGGCCCCGAAGGCGAAGGAGACGGCCTTCCGTTCGCTGAAGGTCGGTTTCCGCGGATCGCAGCTCGCCGCGGTCGAGATCGTCGACGCCTTCGGGCAGCGGTCACGGCTGGACTTCAGCCAGCTCGAGGCCAATGCCGCGCTGCGGCCGGAGCGCTTCCGCTTCACCCCGCCGCCCGGCACCGACGTGATCGCGCCGTAGAGCGGCGGCGCGCGGCGGCGCGGCTCAGCCGCCGTGCGCCAGCTTGAAGACCGCCACCGCCTGCACCAGTTGCTGGGCCTGGCCCTTCAGGCTCTCGGCCGCTGCGGCCGACTGCTCGACCAGTGCCGCGTTCTGCTGCGTGCCCTGGTCCATGCGGCTGACCGCTTCGCCGACCTGGGCCACGCCCGCGCTCTGCTCGGTGCTGGCCGTGCTGATCTCGCCGACGATGTCGGTCACGCGGCGGATCGCGCTCACCACCTCGTCCATGGTCGAGCCGGCCTGGTCGACCAGGGCCGTGCCCTGCTCGACGCGTTCGACGCTGGCGTTGATCAGCGCCTTGATCTCCTTGGCCGCCTGCGCGCTGCGCTGGGCGAGGTTGCGCACCTCGCCGGCCACGACGGCGAAGCCGCGGCCCTGCTCGCCGGCCCGCGCGGCCTCGACCGCGGCATTGAGCGCGAGGATGTTGGTCTGGAAGGCGATGGCGTCGATCACGCCGATGATGTCGGCGATCTTCTTCGACGAATCGTTGATGTCCTTCATCGTGTCGACGACACGGCCGACGACCGCGCCGCCCTTGACCGCGACCTCGGTGGCGCCCATCGCCAGCTGGTTGGCCTGCTGCGCGTTGTCGGCGTTCTGGCGCACGGTCGAGCCCAGTTCCTCCATCGATGCCGCGGTCTGCTGCAGCGACGAGGCCTGCTGCTCGGTGCGCACCGACAGGTCGTTGTTGCCCGAGGCGATCTGCGCCGAGGCCGTGGCCACGGCCTCGGCGTTGCCGCGCACCTCGCCGACGAGCGCGGCGAGCCGCTGCTTCATGCCGGTCAGCGCCTGCAGCAGTTGAGCGGTCTCGTCGTTGCCACGGACCTGCAGCGCGACCGTCAGGTCGCCGCCGGCCATGTGCTCGGCCGCGTCGACCGCGTCGGCGATCGGCTGCACGATGCGGCGGGCGATCCACAGCGACAGCAGCACGATGGCCGTGGCGGCCAGCGTGCCGACGATCACCAGCACGACCGTCGTGCGCTGGGCCTGCGCGGCCGCGGTGTCGGTGGCGGTCTCGACGCCGAGGTTCTCGCGCGCGACCTGCTCGTCGAGCTGCTTCGCGAGGATGCGGTACTGCGCGTCGGCCGACTGCATGGCCGCCGCGCCGGTGTTGACGTCGACCGACGACAGGTCGATCGCGTCGTCGACCAGCTTGCGGTACTTCTTCAACGTGGCCGATGTCGCGGCCAGGCTCGCGCGCTTGCCTTCGTCGGCGCCGGTCGCCAGCGTGTCCAGCAGCCTGGCCACGGCCGTCAGCTGGCTGGCGATCTTGTCCTGCTCGACCTTGAGCTTGGCGGCGTCGAGATTGGCGATCCAGGTCATCAAACGGTAGGTCGACGAATGGCTCTCGGCGGCCTCGGCCCGCGCCTGCATGGCCAGCAGGTTGGCCGCGAACTGCTCGGTGCCGAGCGCCTGCATGGCCTGCTGCTGCTGCGACATGGCCCGGTAGGCCAGGCCGACGACGGCGACCAGCATCAGCACCGCGAGCAGCGGCGCCATCAACATCTTCTGGCGTATCTTCACCTCGACCCCCTCGTTCGACGACCGGCACGGACGCGGCACCGGCACGGAGCCGGCGGCCGCGCCGCGATCACTTCTTGTAGATGCCGCCGCAGAGCACGGCGTCGTCGAGTCGCTCGCAGTACATCGACTTCGGCTCGACCTTCTTGCTCACCGGGTTGGTGAACTTGTAGTCCTGCCAGAACGAGGGCTTGGCCTTGCCGAGCTCGACGCGCTCGCGCACGAACTCCTTGCCGTCCACGTCCTTGAGGTCGATCAGGTTCTTGCCGACCATCTTCTCGTTGGCGCCGTGGGCGCGCACCGTGCCGTCCAGGGCGTAGACGACCAGGTAGAGGTCGCGGTCGGTGAACTGGCCCTGCTTGTTGGTGATCTCGGCATAGACCTTGTCCTTGCCGTTGGCCTTGGCGAAGGCGACGCCCTTCTTGACCATGGCCGTCGCCTCGTCGGCGGTGGCGAACTCGCTCTTGGCCAGGGCGGCCGAGGCCATCAGGCCCAGGGCGGCGGCGGAAATCAGCGTACGAATCATCTCGGACTCCCCTTCAGCAGTGGTGGATGCTTGGCGCGCACCCGCAGACCTGCGGGAGCTGGCGCTCGCTGAGGCAGTATCGGCAGCCGCGGGTGCCGGCTTGAGCCGAAAAGCGCCGGCGAAGCCCGGCAGTTCGCGCTGCCACAATATCCGGATGGCCTCGCAAGCGCTGCCGTTCGACCCGCCCGACCGAGCCTCCGACGAGGCGGCGCCGCTGGCCGAGCGCCTGCGACCGGGGCTGCTGGACGAGGTGATCGGCCAGCCCCAGTTGCTGGGCGACGGCAAGCCGCTGCGCGCCGCGTTCGCCTCCGGCCGGCCGCATTCGATGATCCTGTGGGGCCCGCCCGGCACCGGCAAGACGACGCTGGCGCGGCTGATGGCCGAGGCCTTCGATGCACAGTTCATCGCGATCTCGGCGGTGCTGGGCGGCGTCAAGGACATCCGCGAGGCGGTCGAGCAGGCGCGCGTCGCGCAGGGCCAGGGCCGCCGCACCATCGTCTTCGTCGACGAGGTGCACCGCTTCAACAAGGCGCAGCAGGACGCCTTCCTGCCGCACGTGGAGTCGGGCCTCTTCACCTTCATCGGCGCGACCACCGAGAACCCGTCCTTCGAGGTCAACTCCGCGCTGCTGTCGCGCGCCACGGTCCATGTCCTCCGACCCCTCGAGGAAGCGGAACTGGCCGAGCTGCTGGCGCGCGGCCGGGCGCTGATCGGCGGGCCGGCGCTGGGTGCGGCGGCACAGCAGCGCCTGATCGGCTACGCCGACGGCGATGCGCGCCGGCTCCTCAACACCTACGAGAACGTCGCCCGCATGGCCGGCGCGGTGGCTGCGATCGACGAGGCCTTCCTCGAGCAGGCGCTGGGCGAGCAGCTGCGCCGCTACGACAAGGGCGGCGACCAGTTCTACGACAGCATCTCGGCGCTGCACAAGAGCGTGCGCGGCTCCGACCCCGATGCGGCGCTGTACTGGTTCGTGCGCATGATCGACGGCGGCGTCGATGCCCGCTATGTCGCGCGCCGCCTCGTGCGCATGGCCAGCGAGGACGTCGGCCTGGCCGACCCGCGCGCGCTGCGGCTGGCGCTCGACGCGGCCGAGACCTACGAGCGCCTCGGCTCGCCCGAGGGCGAGCTGACGCTGGCCCAGGCGGTCGTCTACCTGGCCGTCGCGCCCAAGAGCAATGCGCTGTACACGGCCTACAAGGCGGCGCGGGCCTTCGTCAAGCAGGACGGCAGCCGCCCCGTGCCCCTGCACCTTCGCAACGCGCCGACCACGCTGATGAAGCAGCTCGACCACGGCAAGGGCTACCGCTACGCGCACGACGAGGACGGCGGCTTCGCGTCCGGCGAGCGCTACCTGCCGGACGGCGTCGACGAGCACTTCTACGAGCCGGTGCCGCGCGGCCTGGAGCTGAAGATCGGCGAGCGGCTCGCGCAGCTGCGCGAGCTCAACGCGCAGGCCCGCAAGGCCCGCTGAGGGGTGCGCGACGGCGCGCCGATCGTGCCGGCGGCGTTTTGCCAGCGGGTCTACCCGCAGCGGAGGGCGCGATCCGGCTGACTACAATGCGCCGCGCCCCAAGTGACGCCACGATGACAGAAGCCCGCAGCTGGCGGGCTTTTTGCTAGACACCGCCAACGCCGCCCACCGGCTGCTCCAGCGGTGATGCGCCGCTACCCCGCGTCGCCCTCACAGGAGCCCCGCACGATGGACATCTTCATCCAGCAGATCATCAACGGCCTGGTCCTCGGGAGCATGTATGCCCTGGTCGCCCTCGGCTACACGATGGTCTACGGCATCATCAACCTGATCAACTTCGCTCACGGCGAGGTGCTGATGGTCGGCGCCCTGACCAGCTGGACCGTGGTCACCGTGCTGGCCGGCCTGGGCCTGCCGGGCTGGTTGCTGCTGCTGGTGTCGCTGGTGGCCGCGATCGTCGTCTGCGCGGCGCTCAACTTCGCCATCGAGAAGATCGCCTACCGGCCGCTGCGCAACGCGCCGCGACTGGCGCCGCTGATCACCGCCATGGGCATGAGCCTGCTGCTGCAGACGCTGGCGATGATCATCTGGAAGCCCAACTACAAGCCCTTCCCGATCCTGCTGCCCAGCGAGCCCTTCCACATCGCCGGCGCGGTGATCAACACCACGCAGATCCTGATCCTGGTCGTGACCGCGCTGACGCTGGCCGGCCTGATGTTCCTGGTCAACAAGACCAAGCTGGGTCGTGCGATGCGCGCGACGGCCGAGAACCCCAAGGTCGCCGGCCTGATGGGCGTGCGGCCCGACACGGTGATCTCGGCCACCTTCATCATCGGCGCCGCGCTGGCCGCGCTGGCCGGGGTGATGTACGCGGCCAACTACGGCTCGGTGCAGCACACGATGGGCTTCCTGCCGGGCCTGAAGGCCTTCACCGCCGCGGTGTTCGGCGGCATCGGCAACCTGGCCGGGGCGATGGTCGGCGGCGTGCTGCTGGGGCTGATCGAGTCGATCGGCGCCGGCTACATCGGCGCGCTGACCGGTGGCATCCTGGGCAGCCACTACCAGGACATCTTCGCCTTCATCGTGCTGATCCTCGTGCTGACGCTCAGGCCGCAGGGCCTGCTCGGCGAGCGCGTCGCGGACCGCGCCTGAGGAGCCGACGACCATGATGAAGAACAAGCTGATCGTGTTCCTGATCGCCGGGGCGCTGCTGCTGCTGACGCCGCTGGTGGCGCAGTACTTCGGCAATGCCTGGGTGCGCATCATCGACATCTCGCTGCTCTACGTGCTGCTGGCGCTGGGGCTGAACATCGTCGTCGGCTACGCCGGCCTGCTGGACCTGGGCTACATCGCCTTCTACGCGCTGGGCGCCTACCTGTTCGGGCTGCTGGCCAGCCCGCACCTGCCGGAGCACTTCGCGGCCATCCAGGCGATGTTCCCGCAGGGGCTGCACTCGCCGTGGTGGCTGACGGTGCCGATCGCCGCGGTGGTCGCCGCGATCGCCGGCGTCGTGCTGGGCGCACCGACGCTCAAGCTGCGCGGCGATTACCTGGCGATCGTCACGCTCGGTTTCGGCGAGATCATCCGCGTGTTCCTGAACAACCTCGACGCGCCGGTCAACATCACCAACGGGCCGAAGGGCATCTCGCAGATCGACTCGGTCAACTTCTTCGGCCTGAACCTGGGCAAGCCGCTGGACCTCGGCTTCATCGAGCTGCCGCCGGTCACGCTGTACTACTACCTCTTCCTCGCGATGGTGATCGTGAGCGTGGTGATCTGCTACCGGCTCGAGCGCTCGCGCATCGGCCGCGCCTGGATGGCGATCCGCGAGGACGAGATCGCCGCCAAGGCCATGGGCATCAACACGCGCAACCTCAAGCTGCTGGCCTTCGGCATGGGCGCCACCTTCGGCGGCGTGGCGGGCAGCATGTTCGGCACCTTCCAGGGCTTCATCTCGCCGGAGTCGTTCTCCTTGCAGGAGTCGATCATGGTGGTGGCGATGGTGGTGCTGGGCGGCATCGGCCACATCCCGGGCGTGATCGTCGGCGCGCTGCTGCTGGCGGCGCTGCCGGAGGTGCTGCGCTACGTCGCCGGCCCGCTGCAGGCGATGACCGGCGGGCGGCTCGACGCGGCGATCCTGCGCCAATTGCTGATCGCGCTGGCGATGATCGCCATCATGCTGGCCCGACCGCGCGGCCTGTGGCCGGCGCCCGAGCACGGCAAGGCCGCGCCGACGCCGATCCCCACGCCGCCGCCGCCGCCCGGCGCGCTGACCGACCCGGCGCCGCTGCAGTGAGGACCGCGCCATGAACGACACTGTCCTCCAAGTCACCCAGGTCTCCAAGCGCTTCGGCGGGCTGCAGGCGCTCAGCGACGTCGGCATCCGCATCCAGCGCGGCCAGGTCTACGGCCTGATCGGCCCCAACGGCGCCGGCAAGACCACCTTCTTCAACGTCATCACCGGCCTGTACACCCCGGACTCCGGCACCTTCGAGCTCGAAGGCAAGCCCTACAAGCCCAGCGCGGTGCACGAGGTCGCCAAGGCCGGCATCGCCCGCACCTTCCAGAACATCCGGCTGTTCGCCGACATGACCGCGCTCGAGAACGTGATGGTCGGCCGCCACGTCCGCACGACCTCCGGGTTGGTCGGTGCCGTGCTGCGCACGCCCGGCTTCAGGCACGAGGAAGCGGCGATCGCCCAGCGCGCGCAGGAGCTGCTGGACTACGTCGGCATCGGCAAGTACGCCGACTACAAGGCGCGCACGCTGAGCTACGGTGACCAGCGCCGCCTCGAGATCGCGCGTGCGCTGGCCACCGACCCCAAGCTGATCGCGCTGGACGAGCCGGCCGCCGGCATGAACGCGACCGAGAAGGTCGTGCTGCGCGAGCTGATCGACCGCATCCGCAAGGACGGTCGCACCATCCTGCTGATCGAGCACGACGTGAAGCTGGTGATGGGCCTGTGCGACCGGGTCACGGTGCTCGACTACGGCAAGCAGATCGCCGAGGGCGAGCCCGCCGACGTGCAGCGCAACGAGAAGGTCATCGAGGCCTACCTCGGGGCCGGGCACAAGGCCCATTGATCCTTCGGCAGGCTCAGGACGATCGGAAAGACGAACATGGCAGACATCCTGCTCAGGGTCAGCGGCCTGAAGGTCGCCTACGGCGGCATCCAGGCGGTCAAGGGCGTGTCGCTCGAGGTGTGCCAGGGCGAACTGGTCAGCCTGATCGGCGCCAACGGCGCCGGCAAGACCACCACGCTGAAGGCCATCACCGGCCTGCAGCCGGTGGGCGGCGGCGAGATCGAGTTCATGGGCCGCAGCATCAAGGGCCAGGGCGCCTGGGACCTGGTCAAGCAGGGCCTGATCATGGTGCCCGAGGGACGCGGCACCTTCACGCGCATGACGATCACCGAGAACCTGCAGATGGGCGCCTTCGTGCGCAACGACACCGAGATCGACGCCGACATCGAGAAGGTGTTCGCGATCTTCCCGCGCCTCAAGGAGCGCCGCAACCAGCTCGCCGGCACGATGAGCGGCGGCGAGCAGCAGATGCTGGCGATGGGCCGCGCGCTGATGGCCCGGCCCAAGGTGCTGCTGATGGACGAACCCTCGATGGGCCTGTCGCCGATCATGGTCGACAAGATCTTCGAGGTCGTGAACGACATCCACCAGCGCGGCACGACGGTGCTGCTGGTCGAGCAGAACGCCAGCCGCGCGCTGCAACTGGCGACGCGCGGCTACGTGATGGAGTCCGGCGAAGTCACGATGAGCGGCGAGGCCAAGGCCCTGCTCAACGACCCGAAGGTGAGGGCGGCGTACCTCGGCGAGTGACAGCTGCGGCGTGGCAAGCGCGTCGCCTAGGTGCCGTGCTTGTCCGCCTCCGACGTGAACGAGTCGGCGTAGAACTCCTCGGCCGGCAAGCCGCAGCGCGCCACGAAGTCCCGCTGCGCCGACTCGACCATGATCGGCGCGCCGCAGGCGTAGACCTGATGGCCCGACAGGTCGGGCAGGTCGGCCATCACCGCGCGGTGCACGAAGTCGACGCGTCCCGTCCAGGCGTCCTCGGCCTTCGGCTCGGACAGCACCGGCACGTAGCGCAGGTTCGGCATCGCCGCGGCCGTCTCGACGACCCAGTCGTGCAGGTAGAGGTCGGACTTGCTGCGGCAGCCCCAGTACAGCACCGCCTCGCGTCGGCTGCCCTTGAACTGCAGGTGCTCGATGATGGCCTTGATCGGCGCGAAGCCGGTGCCCGAGGCCAGCAGGACGATCGGCTTGCTCGAGTCCTCGCGCAGGAAGAAGCTGCCGAAGGGGCCCTCCATGCGCAGGATCTCCTTCTCCTTCATCGCGCCGAAGACGTGGTCGGTGAACTTGCCGCCGGGCATGTGGCGCAGGTGCAGCTCCAGGCCGCCCTCGATGCGATGCGGCGCATTGGCCATCGAGTAGCTGCGGCGCGCGCCGTCGCGCAGGATGAACTCGACGTACTGGCCGGCGTGGTACTTGAGCGCCACGTTGGCCGGCAGCTGCAGGCGCAGGATCGCCACGTCGGGCGCCGGCCGCTCGATCGCGGCCACGCGGCAGGGCATCTTCTGGATCGCGAACTCGCCCGCGCCGGCCACGGTGCGGGCCTCGACCCGCAGGTCGGTCTGCGGCGTCGCGCAGCAGGTCAGGATCCAGCCGGCGTCTTCTTCCGCGGCGCTGAGCGCCTTCTGCTGATGGGCCCCGTGGATCACGCGGCCCTCGAGCAGCCGGCTCTTGCACGAGCCGCAGGCGCCGTCACGACAGCCGTAGGGCAGGCCGACGCCCTGGCGGATCGCTGCCGGCAGCACCGCCTCGTCGCGCGCCACCTCGAAGCTGCGGCCGCTGGGCTGCAGCGTCACCTTGAAGTTCATTCGGTATCCTCGAACCGGTTCCCAACGGCCGCCATTGTGCCCGCCGGGCCTCTTTGCCGACCGCCGCGCGCCCATGCCCACACCGCCCCCCAGCCGCCCCGCGGCCTTCCGCAAGCCGCGCCTGCTGATCGTCGGTTGCGGCGACATCGGCGAGCGCGTGCTGCGCCAGCTGGGGTCGCGCTACCGGGTCGCGGCGCTGACCTCGCAGCCGGCCCGGGTGGTCGCCCTGCGCCGGGCCGGCGTGCGGCCGTTGCTCGGTAACCTGGACCGGCCGGCGACGCTGGGCCGGCTCGGCGCGCTGGCCCCCCGCGTGCTGCACCTGGCGCCGCCGCCCGGCGCCGGGGCTCGCGACGCGCGCACGGCCGCGCTGCTGCGCGCGCTGGCCCGCGGCGGCAGCGTGCAGCAGATCGTCTACGCCAGCACCAGCGGTGTGTACGGCGACGCTCGCGGCGCGCGCTTCGACGAGACGCGCGCCGTGGCACCGGCCACCGACCGCGCGCAGCGCCGGGTCGATGCCGAGCGGCGGCTGCGCTGGTACGGCCGCGCGTTCGGCACCGGCGTGAGCCTGCTGCGCATCCCGGGCATCTATGCGACCGACCGCCCGGGCGGCGCGCCGCGCGAGCGGGTCGAGCGCGGCACGCCGCTGCTGTGCGATGCCGACGACGTCTACACCAACCACATCCACGCCGACGACCTGGCGCGGGCCTGCATCGCGGCCCTGCATCGCGGCTGGCCGCAGCGCGTCGTCCACGTCAGCGACGACACCGAGATGAAGATGGGCGACTACTTCGACCTGGTGGCGGACCTGGCGGGGCTGCCGCGCGCACCGCGGATCGCTCGCGACGAGGCGCGCGCGCACCTCACGCCGATGGCGCTGAGCTTCATGAGCGAGTCGCGCCGGCTCGTGAACCGCCGCCTCAAGGCCGAACTGCGGGTCGCGCTGCGCTACCCGACGGTGCGCGAGGGCCTGCGGGCCTGATCAGATGCCCGGCGCGCGCCGCAGCGTCTGCATCCGGTCGACGCTGCGCACCGGCACGTCGCGGTGCTGCCCGCCGCGCAGCACCTGCAGCGTCAGCTCGCGCTCGACGCCGCCACCCCACAGCTGCTTGTAGAAGGCCTCGAGGCCGCGCACCGGCGTACCGTCCAGGCGCGTGATCAGGTCGCCGGGCTGCAGTCCCGCCACCTCGGCCGGGCTGTCGCGGCTGACGCGCAGCACGCGCAGGCCGTCGGGCTGCTCGGTGCAGTTGACGCCCAGCCAGGCGCGCTGGCTGGCGCGCGAGGCGCCGCGCTCGCGCAGCTCGCCGAAGATCGGCGACAGCAGGTCGATCGGCACGAACATGTTGCCGGCGCCGCGCTCGCCGGGGCCGGGTGCATCGGGCACCAGCAAGGAGCCGATGCCGACCAGCTCGCCGCGGGCATTGAAGAGCCCGGCACCGCTGTGGTCGGTGCGCGCCGGTGCGGTGAACAGCGCGCCGTCGATGTGGTACTCCCAATAGCCCGAGTAGCTGCGCCGCGAGGCCAGGCGGGCGACGCTGAGCTGGCCCGCATCGCCGCCGCTCACGACCAGCAGCGGCTCGCTCGCCGCGACCGAGCCCGCCTCGCCCAGGGGCGCCGGCGTCACGTCCAGCGGCAGCAGTGCCTGCAGCAGGCCGAAGCCGGAGGCCAGGTCGTAGGCGACGACGCGCGCCGGGATGCGCTTGCCGCTGTCGAGCTGGAGCTCGACCTCGTCGGCCTCGAGGATCAGGTAGCCGATCGTCAGCACCAGGCCATCCTGGCCGATCACCACGCCCGAGCCGATGCGGCGCTGGCCCAGCGTATCGATCGACGACGCGCCTTCGGTGGCGATGCTGCGCACGCCGAGGACGGCGTCGCTGGCCCGGGCCAGCTCGGCGGCGTTGGGCGATTCGGCGCCATGGGCCGCCGGCGCGACCCAAGCCGCCACGCCCAGCGCCAGCCAGAGCGTCATCGTCAGCAAGCGATCTCGCAAGGCCATCCTGGTCGCCCCCGTGAAGACGACGACAGCATGAACCCGCGCGAGGCGCGAGCAAAGCCTGTGGGCTTTGCGCCTGGCGAAAACGGCGCGGAGGCCCTCGCTCAGCGACGCCGGCCGAAGGGCGCTTGGCCGCGCCAGTAGCGGATCATCAGCCAGCCGCCGAGCATGCCGCCGAGGTGGGCGAAGTGCGCAACGCCGCCGCCCGGGCTGTAGAAGCCCAGTGCGAGCTCGATCGCGCCGAACACCATGACGAAGGTGCGCGCCTTCATCGGGATCGGCGGGAACAGCGGCATGATGATCCGCTCGGGGAACAGCACACCGAAGGCCAGCAGCAGGCCGAACAGTCCGCCCGAGGCGCCGACGGTCGGGTTGCCGTAGCCCATCAGTGCTGCCAGCAGCAACTGCGCCGCCGCCGCGGCCAGCACGCTGGCCGCGAAGAACTGGACGAAGCGCCGCGTGCCCCACAGGCGCTCGAGCTCGGCGCCGAACATCCAGAGGCCCAGCATGTTGAAGAACAGGTGGGCCACGTCGCCGTGCAGGAAGGCATAGGTGACCACCTGCCAGGGCAGGAAGTTGCCGCCGATCGGCCACAGCGCGAACAGCTGCCCGAACCAGGGCCCGAGGAAGAACCCGAGGCAGAACACCGCCACGTTGATCAGCATCAGGGCCTGGGTGACGGGCGGCAGCGGCGGCATGGGGAGGGTCTGGTGCCCCGGGTCGGACTCGAACCGACACTCCTTGCGGAACGGGATTTTGAGTCCCGCGCGTCTACCGATTTCACCACCGGGGCCGGTGTTCTGGAGCGGCGGATTCTGCCATGCGCCCCTCTGTGGCTTCCATGGTGCTGCCACAATCGCCCGAGAAAGGCGCCCGTCCCATGCCACGCTACCTGACCCTGGAAGACACGATCGGTCGCACGCCGCTGGTGCGGCTGGTGCGGCTGCCCGGCCTCGAGAACGAACAGCGCGGCAACGTCATCCTCGGCAAGCTCGAAGGCAACAACCCGGCCGGCTCGGTCAAGGACCGGCCCGCGATCAGCATGATCCGCCGGGCCGAGGAGCGCGGCGAGATCAGGCCCGGCGACACCCTGATCGAAGCGACCTCGGGCAACACCGGCATCGCGCTGGCGATGGCCGCGGCCATCCGCGGCTACCGCATGTTGCTGATCATGCCGGAGGACCTGTCGGTCGAGCGCGCCCAGAGCATGCGGGCCTTCGGTGCCGAACTGGTGCTCACGCCCAAGGCCGGCGGCATGGAATACGCGCGCGACCTGGCCGAGAAGATGCAGCGCGAGGGCAAGGGCCGCGTGCTCGACCAGTTCGCCAACGCCGACAACCCGCGCATCCACGTCGAGACGACCGGCCCCGAGATCTGGGACGACACCGAGGGCCGCATCACGCACTTCGTCAGCGCGATGGGGACCACCGGGACGATCACCGGCGTGTCGACCTACCTGAAGGGCCGCAACCCGGCGATCCGCATCGTCGGTGCACAGCCGAGCGAAGGCTCGCGCATCCCCGGCATCCGCAAGTGGCCCGAGGCCTACCTGCCGAAGATCTACGAGCCCAGCCGCGTCGACGAGACCATCAGCGTCAGCCAGGCCGACGCCGAGGAGATGGCGCGCCGGCTCGCCCGCGAGGAGGGCCTGTTCGCCGGCATCTCGGCGGCCGGGGCGCTGTGGGCCGCGCTCGAGGTCGCGAAGACCGTCGAGAACGCGACCATCGTCTTCATCGTCTGCGATCGCGGCGACCGCTATCTTTCGACCGGCGTGTTCCCGGCCTGAATCCCGACGGCGTGGCGATGAAGCACGAGGTCCGCCACTGCACGCACTGCGCGACGGCGCTGGCGTGGATCGTCGAGACCGAGGACGGTGGCGACAAGTCGCGCCTGCGCTGCCCGGCCTGCGGCTGGACCCACTGGAACAACCCGACACCGGTGCTGGCCGCGGTGCTGGAATGCGAGGATCGCGGTGGCCAGCTGCTGCTGGCCCGCAACGCCGCCTGGCCCGGCAAGAGCTTCGGCCTGGTGGCCGGCTTCATGGAAGCGGGCGAGCGGCCGCAGGACGGCATCGCGCGCGAGGTGCTGGAAGAGACGTCCCTGCAGGCCACCGAGGTGTCGCTCATCGGCGTCTACGACTTCCAGCGCATGAACCAGGTCATCATCGCCTACCACGTGCGTGCGCGGGGCGAGATCCGCCTGTCCCCCGAGCTGGCCGAGTACCGGCTGTTCGAACCGTCGCGGGTGAAGTGCTGGCCGGCCGGCACCGGCCAGGCGCTGGCCGACTGGCTGCGCGCCCGCGGGATCGAGCCCCAGTGGATCGAGGGCATCAAGGCCTGAGTCTCCGGCCTCCTAGAATCAGTCGAAACGAGGACGACACATGGACGTTCACAAGGAACTCGACACCCGCGGGCTCAACTGCCCGCTGCCCATCCTCAAGGCGAAGAAGGCGCTCGCCGACATGACGAGCGGCCAGACGCTGAAGGTGGTGGCCACCGACCCGGGCTCGGTGCGCGACTTCCAGGCCTTCGCGCGCCAGACCGGCAACGAACTGCTGGAACAGCAGAGCGCCGGCGACGAGTTCATCCACTGGCTCAAGCGGCGCTGAGGGCGCCCCGCCGGCCGGCATCGCCGGCTGCCCGAAGCGGACGCTAGAGCTTCAGCGACTTCAGGTACTCGCGGATGCTCGCGCCCACCTGCGGGTGCGCCAGCGCCAGTTCCACGTTGGCTTCGAGGAAGCCTTCCTTGCTGCCGCAGTCGTAGCGCTTGCCTTCGTAGGTGTAGGCGAAGACCTTCTGCCGGCGCAGCAGGCCGGCGATGCCGTCGGTCAGCTGGATCTCGCCGCCCACGCCGCGCGGCTGGCTGCGGATCTCGGTGAAGACGTCGGGCATCAGGATGTAGCGACCGGCCACGCCCAGCCGTGACGGCGCGACCTCGGGGGCCGGCTTCTCGACGATGCGGGTGATGTCCATCATGCGTTCGCTGACCGGCGTGCCGGCGACGATGCCGTAGCGGCGCGTGTGCTCGGCCGGCACCTCCTGCACTGCGAGGATCGAGGCGCGCCACTCCTCGAACTGCTCGACCATCTGCGCCAGGATGGGCTTCTCGCCGACCATCAGGTCGTCGGCCAGCAGGACGGCGAAGGGCTCGTTGCGGACCAGGCGCTCCGCGCACAGCACCGCGTGACCCAGGCCCAGCATCTTGGGCTGGCGCACGTACACGCATTCCATGTCGTCCGGCTTGACCTGGTGGACCAGCGCCAGCAACTCGGACTTGCCGGCGGCCTCGAGTTCCATCTCCAGCTCGTAGGCCATGTCGAAGTGGTCCTCGATCGGGCGCTTGCTGCGGCCCGTCACGAAGATCATCTCGCGGATGCCCGCCGCGTAGGCTTCCTCGACCGCGTACTGGATCAGCGGCTTGTCGACGACCGGAAGCATTTCCTTGGGCTGCGCCTTGGTCGCCGGCAGGAAGCGGGTGCCGAGACCGGCCACCGGGAAGATCGCCTTGTTGATCAGCATTTCCTTACAATCCCCCGAGCTGGTGAAATTCATTCTGGCACGCGCACCAAGTCGCGCGTGCCACCTTGTTGCGGGGGCCTGTGGCATGCGTCGCACTGTCTCAGGGCCCATCATCTACCCATGGATCTGCTGATCGTCGAGGCCATCGAGAACGAAGTGCTGCAATGGCTGCAGGCCAGGCACCGGGTTCGGCTTGCGCCCGAACTGGCACGCGACCCGCGGGCCTTCCGGCAGACGCTGTTCAACGTCCGTTCCGCGATCCTGCCGGCGAGCTTGCGCGTCGATGCCGAGTCGCTGTCCTTCGCTCCGCTGCTGCGCGCCGTCGGCCGCATCGATCCCGGGCTCGAGAACATCGACCTCGAGGCCTGCGCGCGTTCCGGCATCGAGATCGTGCGCGGAGCGGCAGCCACCGCGCCCGCCGAAGCCGAGTTCATGATCGGCGCGCTGATCACGATGCTGCGGCCCGGCGCCGGCGGCGGCCGGGTCACCGCCGGTCGCGAGCTGGCTTCGGCCACCGTCGGCCTGATCGGCCTGGCGCCGGCGGCCCGGCTGATGTCCGCGATGCTGAGCGGCTTCGGCTCGCGTCTCGTCGGCTACGACCCGACGCTGCACGCGAGCGACATGCTCTGGGGCCGCTGGCGCATCGAGGCGATCGGCCTGCGCGAACTGCTCGAGACCGCCGACGCGGTCTGCGTGCAACTGCCCTACTACAGCCGCTACCAGGGCCTGCTCGGCGAACGCTACCTGCCGCAGTGCAAGCCGGGCCAGGTGCTGGTCAGCACCTCGCACTCGGCGCTGTTCGACGAGGCCGCGCTGGCGGCGGCCCTGCGCAGCGGCCGCCTGGCGAGCGCCTGGCTTGACAGCGTCGAGCCCGGGCTGCTGGACGAAGGCCGGCCGCTCAACCTGGCGCCCAACCTGCTCACCAGTTCGCGGCTGGCCGGCTACACGCAGGAGTCGCGTGTGCGCAGCGTCTGGGCCGTGGCGCAGCGGCTCGACGAGATCCTGAGCCAGACCAAGCCGATTGCGCGCGACTTCCGTGCCGCGGGCGCCAACGGCTCGGCAGCCATGCCCGGGCCGCCGCTGCACGGACCGGTCTCCGGCCCGGCGCCGTTCTCGGCCGAAGCCGAGGAGGCGCCCGCCGAGGCCGACGCGCCCGATGGCGACGAGGCGTTGCCGACGCCCGAGGTGATCGCCCCGGACGATGCGCTCAAGCCAGACGCGACCGCTGAGCGCGCAGCCGGTCCAGCGTCGCGCTGAAGTCCGCCAGCCGCTGTCGCTCCTGCGCCACCACCGCCGCCGGGGCGCGTGCGACGAAGCTCTCGTTGCCCAGCTTGGCCTGGACCTTGACGATCTCGCCTTCGAGGCGCGCGACCTCCTTGGCCAGGCGCTCGCGCTCGGCGGCGACATCGATCTCCACGTGCAGGGCCAGCCGCATCTCGCCCAGCACCGACACCGGCGCGGCCGCCGTGGCCTGCGCGAAGGCCGCCTCGTTGTCGAAGACCTTCACGTCGCCGAGCTTGGCCAGGGCCTTCAGCAGCGGCACGGCCTGCGTGATGAAGCCCGCGTCGCCGCAGGTCAGCAGGGGCACGCGCTCGGCCGGTGACAGGTTGATCTCGCTGCGCAGGTTGCGGCAGGCGCCGACCAGGGCCTTGAGCTTGCCGACCCAGGCATCGGCCTTCGCGTCGACGCGCTCCAGCTGCGCCTTGGGGTAGGGAGCCCGGGCGATCGATTCGTCGCTGCCGGCCAGCTTGCGTTCGGCCACGGGCGCCACGACCTGCCACAGCTCCTCGGTGATGAAGGGCGTCAGCGGGTGCAGCAGGCGCAGGATGGTCTCCAGCACGCGGATCAGCGTGCGGCGCGTCGCGCGCTGCACCGCACCGTCCGCGGACTGCAGCTGCACCTTGGCGATCTCGAGGTACCAGTCGCAGTATTCGTCCCAGACGAAGCTGTAGATCGCGCCCGCCACCAGGTCCAGCCGGTAGTCGGCATAGCCTTGCTCGACCGCGGCCTCGACGCGCTGCAGCTCGCTGGTGATCCAGCGGTCGGCCTCGCCGAAGTGCAGGTAGCCGCCCGGCACGCACTCCTCGGCGCCGTGCGGCTTGAAGCCGCAATCCTGACCCTCGCAGTGCATCAGCACGAAGCGCGTCGCGTTCCAGAGCTTGTTGCAGAAGTTGCGGTAGCCCTCGCAGCGCTTGGTGTCGAAGTTGATGTCGCGGCCCAGGCTGGCGTAGCTGGCCATCGTGAAGCGCAGCGCGTCGGCGCCGTAGGCCGGCATGCCCTGCGGAAATTCCTTGGTGATGCGCGCGGCGATCTTCGGCGCCGTCTCGGGACGGCGCAGGCCGACGGTCGACTTCCGGATCAGCGTGTCGAGGTCCACGCCCTGGATCAGGTCCACGGGGTCGAGCACGTTGCCCTCGCTCTTGCTCATCTTGTGGCCATGCGCGTCGCGCACCAGGCCGTGGATGTAGACGTCCTTGAACGGCACCTTGCCCGTGAAGTGCAGCGTCATCATGATCATCCGGGCGACCCAGAAGAAGATGATGTCGAAGCCGGTGACCAGCACGCTGGACGGCAGGAACAGGTCCTGCTCGACGGTCTTGCCCGGCCAGCCGACCGTGGAGAAGGGGAACTGCGCGGCCGAGTACCAGGTGTCGAGCACGTCCTCGTCCTGCTTCAGCTCGCCGCGATAGCCGGCGGCGGTCGCCTTGGCGCGCGCCTCGGCCTCGTTGCGGCCGACGAAGACCTCGCCGCCGCTGCCGTACCAGGCCGGGATCTGGTGGCCCCACCAGAGCTGGCGCGAGATGCACCAGTCCTGGATGTTCTTCATCCACTGGTTCCAGGTGTTGACCCACTGCGGCGGCACGAAACGCACGTCGCCGCGTTCGACCGCCTTCATCGCGCGGCCGGCGATCGACTCGCCGTCGTGGCCGGGCCTGGTCATCGCCATGAACCACTGGTCGGTCAGCATCGGCTCGACGACCTGGCCGGTGCGCGCGCAGCGCGGCACCATGAGCTTGTGCTTCTTCGTCTCGACCAGCAGCCCGAGCGCGTCGAGGTCGGCGACGACCTTCTCGCGCGCGACGAAGCGGTCGAGGCCGCGGTAGGGCGCCGGCGCGTTGTCGTTGACCGTGGCATCGAGTGCCAGCACGCCGATCATCGGCAGCTTGTGGCGCTGGCCGACCGCGTAGTCGTTGGCGTCGTGCGCCGGCGTCACCTTGACCACGCCGGTGCCGAAGGCGCGGTCGACGTAGTCGTCGGCGATCACCGGGATCGTGCGGTCGCACAGCGGCAGCACGACCTGCTTGCCGATCAGTGCCGTGTAGCGCTCGTCCTCGGGGTGCACCATCACCGCGGTGTCGCCGAGCATCGTCTCCGGCCGGGTCGTCGCGATCACCAGCGAGCCGGAACCGTCGGCCAGCGGGTAGCGGATGTGCCACAGGAAGCCGTCTTCCTCCTCGCTCTCGACCTCGAGGTCCGACACCGCCGAGCGCAGCACCGGGTCCCAGCTCACCAGCCGCTTGCCGCGGTAGATCAGGCCCTCTTCGTAGAGGCGCACGAAGGTCTCGTTGACCACGGCCGACTGCGTGGCGTCCATCGTGAAGTACTCGCGCGACCAGTCCACCGTGTCGCCGAGGCGGCGCATCTGGCTCGTGATGGTGTTGCCGCTGTGCTCCTTCCACTCCCACACGCGCGCGACGAAGTTCTTGCGGCCGATGTCGTGGCGGCTCTGGCCTGCGTCCTGCAGCTGGCGCTCCACGACGATCTGCGTGGCGATGCCGGCATGGTCGGTGCCCGGCAGCCACAGCGTGTTGAAGCCGCGCATGCGGTGGTAGCGCGTCAGCGCGTCCATGATCGTGTGGTTGAAGCCGTGTCCCATGTGCAGCGTGCCGGTCACGTTGGGCGGCGGCAGCTGGATGCTGAACGAGGGCTTCGCCGCATCCAGCGTGGGCCGGCCCAGGCCGCGCTGTTCCCACAGCGGTGCCCACTTGGCCTCGATCGGCGCGGGTTCGAAGGATTTGGCGAGTTCGGTCATGGCGGGGCAGGAAACACGAACGGCGTCCCGTGGGACGCCGTTGCAGCGGGGATCGACCGATTTTACGGGGCGGGTCGTGCCGGGCAGCCTTCCAGCACGAGCCCGCCGAGCTGCTGGCGGCCATCGACCCACCAGGCGGCGCCGCGCAGGCGCTCGGCACGCGCGCCCTCGGGGATGCGCAGCGCGCGCAGCTGTGTCGACGCGCGCCCGCCGGCGTCGAGCGCCAGCGGGCCTGCGACCGCGCGCACCAGGCGGCGTGCCACGGCCGTGCCTTCGCTGCCGGCCGGCACGTCCTCGACCAGGGCGACGTAGGCGACCGCGCCGGCCGGCGGCTTGCCGCGTGCCGTGAGCTCGAGCCCGAGATAGCCGTTCCAGGCCGGGCCGCCGGCCACGCGCAGCGTCAGCGCCGGCCGGGCCGGCAGGGTCCAGCGGAAGGTCTGCGTCGACGCCGCGGCCGGCGCGACGCCCAGCGCATCCAGCCGTTCGGCGGCTTCCGCGAGCGCGGCCACGGCCAGTGGGGCCTCGGGGCCGCGCGGGCTGGGGGCGATCCAGTCCAACACCCAGGCCGACCCGGGCAGGGCGGCCCCGGCCTCGGCCCAGCAGGCCTCGCAGTCGGCAGGAACGAAACGCTCGACCACCTGGCGCGGCGCCGGGCAGGCCGGGGCCGCCTGCGCGCCGGCGGTCAGGAAGGAGGCGACGATCGGAAGCAGGATCTTGCGGAGCATCGAGTCTGGTCGAGCGCGTCGCCGCGGCCTTACACCGGCGGCTCGTTGGCCATTCAGTAGCCGCGCCGCGCGCGCGCCGCGGCCAGGAACTCCTGCAGGATCGGCCCGCCGTCGAGCTGCTCGGGGTGCAGCTGTCGCTGCGCCATGAACTCCGGGTGCCACTGCATGCCGAACACGTAGCTCGGCCCGCGCCAGCGCACCGCCTCGACCAGGCCGTCGGGCACGGCGATGGCCTCGACGGCCAGGCCCCGGCCCAGGTCCTTGATCGCCTGGTGGTGGATGGAGTTGATCTCGGCACTGGTCCGGTCGGGGTAGAGCGCCGCCAGCCCGCTGCCGGCGACGAGGCTGGCGCGGTGGAACTGGTGCTCGTAGCGCGCCTCGTCGCGATGCAGCGTCGCCTGCGGCAGCTGGGTCGGGATGTCCTGGTAGAGCGTGCCGCCGAGTGCCACGTTGATCAGCTGGCAGCCGCGGCAGATGCCGATGACCGGCTTGCCGGCCGCGACGAAGGCCTTGAACAGCGCGATCTCGTAGCGGTCGCGCACGCGGTCGCCGGCCCACTCGGGCTGCAGCGGCGTCTCGCCGTAGGTCTCGGGTGCCAGGTCGGCGCCGCCCTGCAGCACCAGGCCGTCCAGGCGCTCGGCGTAGTCGGCCAGGCTCACCTCGCTGGGCTGGAGCAGGCCTTCGCTCTCGACCGGCGGGATCATCAGCGCCAGCACCTGCGGCTGCAGCACCCAGTGCGCCACCGACTGCTCGAGGTAGTGCAGCGTCTTCGTGAAGATGCCGCCGAGGTCGGCGACCGGGGTGCTCGGGTGGTAGATGCGCGCGGAGATGCCGATGAGCAGCGCGTCCGACATGAGGCTGGCCGTGGCGATGAAGACGCTTCGCAGGATACCCGCCGCGGCGAGGCGGCTCCCTAGAATCCACGAATGTCACTGTTCCCCGCTCATGATCACGACGCACCGGCCGCGGCCACCGAATCGGCCGGCCTGCTGCGCCACCTGAACCCGGAGCAGCTGGCTGCGGTGACCCTGCCCGCGGGCAACGCGCTGATCCTGGCCGGGGCCGGCTCGGGCAAGACGCGGGTGCTGACGACGCGCATCGCCTGGCTGGTGCAGACCGGCCAGGTCTCGCCGGCCGGCGTGATGGCGGTGACCTTCACCAACAAGGCGGCGAAGGAGATGCTCACGCGGCTGTCGACGCTGCTGCCGGTCAACCCGCGCGGCATGTGGATCGGCACCTTCCACGGCCTGTGCAACCGCTTCCTGCGCGCGCACTGGAAGCTGGCCGCGCTGCCGCAGGGCTTCCAGATCCTCGACGCGCAGGACACGGTCTCGGCCGTCAAGCGCGTGATCAAGGCGATGAAGCTCGACGAGGAGCGCTACGTGCCCAAGCAGGTCGCGTGGTTCATCGCCGCGGCCAAGGAAGAGGCGCTGCGGCCGAAGGACGTGGACGTGCGCGACGAACTGACGCGCACCCAGCAAGCCGTCTACCAGGCCTACGAAGACCAGTGCCAGCGCGAGGGCGTGGTCGACTTCGCCGAGCTGCTGCTGCGCGTCTACGAGCTGATGCGCGACCACGCCGAGCTGCGCGCGCACTACCAGCGGCGCTTCCGCCACATCCTGGTCGACGAGTTCCAGGACACCAACAAGCTGCAGTACGCCTGGCTGAAGATGTTCGCCGGCGATCAGAACAACGTGATGGCCGTCGGCGACGACGACCAGAGCATCTATGCCTTCCGCGGTGCGCAGGTCGGCAACATGGCCGACTTCGAGCGCGAGTTCCGGGTCGCCAATCTCATCAAGCTCGAGCGCAACTACCGCAGCTTCGGCAACATCCTCGACAGTGCCAACGCGCTGATCGCGCACAACCTGCGGCGCCTGGGCAAGGACCTGCGCACCGAGGCCGGCCCCGGCGAGCCGGTGCGCGTCTACGAGGCCACGAGCGACTTCGCCGAGGCCCAGTGGTTCCTCGACGAGTCGCGCCAGCTCATCCGCGACGGCTCGCCTAAGCGCGAGATCGCGGTCCTGTACCGCAGCAACGCGCAGAGCCGCGTGATCGAGAGCGCGCTGTTCAACGCCGGCGTGCCCTACCGCGTCTACGGCGGCCTGCGCTTCTTCGAGCGCGCCGAGGTCAAGCACGCGCTGGCCTACCTGCGGCTGATCGAGAACCCGAACGACGACACCAGCTTCCTGCGCGTCGTCAACTTCCCGACCCGCGGCATCGGTGCGCGCACGATGGAGCAGTTGCAGGACGCCGCGCGCCAGAGCGGCCGCAGCCTGTACCAGAGCGTCGGCGCCCTGGCCGGCAAGGGCGGCGCCAACCTGCTGGCCTTCACCACGTTGGTCGACGCGATGCGCGAGGCGACGCGCGGCCTGACGCTGCGCGAGATCATCGAGCACGCGGTGCAGACCTCGGGCCTCGCGGACTTCTACCGCAACGAGAAGGAAGGCGGCGATCGCCTCGAGAACCTCGACGAGCTCGTCAACGCGGCCGAGGCCTTCGTCACCCAGGAAGGCTTCGGCAAGGATGCGATCAGCCTGCCCGTCGATGAGACGGGCGCCTCCGCCCCCTCGGGGGGCGGGGTTGGGGTCGGGGGTGGGGGCCTCACATTCGCCGGCTTGCCGGATTCGGAGAGCGGCGAGGTGTTGTCACCCTTGAGCGCTTTCCTGGTTCACGCCGCTCTCGAAGCCGGCGACAACCAGGCCCAGGCCGGCCAGGACGCGATCCAGCTGATGACCGTGCACGCCGCCAAGGGCCTGGAGTTCGACCAGGTCTTCATTACCGGACTGGAAGAGGGCCTGTTCCCGCACGAGAACTCGGCCAGCGACCTCGACGGCCTGGAGGAGGAGCGCCGACTGATGTACGTGGCCATCACGCGCGCGCGCCGGCGGCTGTACCTCAGCTTCAGCCAGACGCGCATGCTGCACGGCCAGACCCGGTATCACATCAAGAGCCGCTTCCTCGACGAGCTGCCCGAGGCGGCGCTGCGCTGGATCACGCCGAAGGCGCAGGGCTTCGGCTCGGGCTTCGCGCGCGACTACCAGGCGGCGTGGCAGCGCGGCTCGGGCCTCGGCGGGATGGTCGGCGCCGGGCGCGTCGAGCCGCCGGCGGCGTTCGAGGCCCGGGCACGTTCGGCCGGCGGGCTGCGCTCGGGCCAGAGCGTCTTCCACACCAAGTTCGGCGAAGGCGTGATCGTCACGCTCGAAGGCGTCGGCACCGACGCCCGCGCGCAGGTCAACTTCGGCCGGCACGGCATGAAGTGGCTGGCGCTCAGCGTGGCCAAGCTGACACCGGTCGACTGAAGCTGTCGTTCGCACGCCACGCAGCGCTCCGCGATGGTGCGTGGTGGTCCCGCGTGACACAGCCCGCGGCGCCTTGTAACCAAATGCTGCGCTGCCCACGAAGGTTTCCCCGTGCTTGTGGCGGCCGGGGCGCGTCCGAACACTGCCGCCACCACTTGTCGTTGGTTGTCGGGGGTGGCGTGTCGGCCGGAGGGCGGGCGCTTTCTTTCTTGCATCGAGACCTAGATTCCTGAGGAGACAAGTCATGCCCTTGCTCATTGCCCTGGCCATTTCGATCGGCGTGCTGGCCGTCGTCGCGACCTTCCTGTTCCTCGGCCCGCTGGCGGCCTTCGGCGTCCAGATCTGGCAGGCCTTCGTGGCCTGGGCCAGCCACTACCACTGCGGCGGCAAGGTCGCAGGCACCAAGAGCACCATCATCTGCATGTCCTTCGGCACGGTCGTCGGTGCCCTGTCGGTGATGCTGGCGGGCCAGTTGGGCGCGCTCGGCTCGCTGGCCGCACCGGTGGCGGTCGGCATCGGCGCCGCCGTCATCGTGCTGGCGGCACACCTCAGCCTGCTGGCCACGATCCCGGCCTGCGTCTACGGCTTCGCGTGCGTGGCCGGCCTGATCCTGCTGAAGGGCGTGGCGCCGATGGATGCGATCGTGCCGACCATCGTGTCGATCGCGATCGGTGCCGCGTTCGGCTACGCCTCCGAGGCGCTCGGCGGCATGCTCGCCAAGAAGGCCGCCCCGGCGACGGCCTGATGCGCTGAACCCCGGCGCTCGCGGCTCACTCGGGGGCCGGGGCGTCGGGCTTCTTGCCCGGTGTCACGGCATCGATGCCGGCGCCGACGACCTTGCCGGTCACCTCGACGCCGGTACTGACCACGGCACCGGCCACGCTCACCGTCGCTCCGACGACCGCGCCGGCCACGCCGATCACGGCGCAGCCCGCCAGGCTGCCGGCCCCGGCCCCGGCCCCGGCCACGACCAGCGCCAGGGCTGCCGTTCTCCACCACCTCGACATCGCTCGATCTCCTTGCGGCGCCGGCCCCGCGGGCGTCTGCCGGCGGCATTGTCGGCCGCCCCCGGTCGGGTCAGGTATCGACTTGCTACCCGCGGCTGTCACGGCTTCGTCACGCCACCTACACGGCGGGTTCATCTGC
>Ga0268299_1001519_pt1 | contig 39692 bp, 37 predicted proteins | sample NOBtaG_FD_193484 | JGI IMG/M metagenome (GOLD analysis project Ga0268299, IMG submission 193484) | Activated sludge microbial communities from bioreactor in Nijmegen, Gelderland, Netherland - NOB reactor | ecosystem: Engineered > Bioreactor > Aerobic > Activated sludge | place: Netherlands... | reverse complement strand
CGATGACGCGCTTCTTCTTCTGGACCGCCTGGGCCGCCACCACCGAGCGGCCCGGCTCGAACGTCACCTACACCAACAACTGGCCGCACGAGCCGCTGGTGGGCAACGCCCCGAGCGCCGCCAACGTGCTGTGGTCGATCCTGAGCATCGTGCTGCTGCTCGCCGGCATCGCCGCGCTCGCCTTCTTCAAGGGGCGCCATTCCGAGGAGACGCCCTCCCCCGCTCCCGCCCGCGACCCGCTCGACGGCCTCGCGCTCACGCCGTCGATGCGCGCCATGGCGAAGTTCTGCTTCGTGGTGGTGGCGATGTTCGTCGCCCAGGTCCTGCTCGGGGCGCTGACCGCGCACTACACGGTCGAGGGCCAGGCCTTCTTCGGCCTGCCGCTCGGCGACCTGCTGCCTTATGCCGTCACCCGCACCTGGCACATCCAGCTCGGCGTCTTCTGGATCGCCACCTCGTTCCTGACCGCCGGCCTGTTCCTCGCGCCGGCGGTGGGCGGCGCCGAACCGAGGGCGCAACGTCTGGGAGTGAACGTGCTCTTCGGCGCGCTGTTGCTGGTCGTCGCCGGCTCGCTGGCGGGCGAGTGGCTCGCCGTCCTGGGCGAGATCCCGCTCGGCTGGAGCTTCTGGTTCGGCCACCAGGGCTACGAGTACGTCGACCTCGGACGCGCCTGGCAGATCGCGCTGTTCGTCGGCCTGCTGCTGTGGCTGACTCTCATGCTGCGCGGTTTCTGGCCGGCGCTGCGGCGGCGCGACGACATGCGCCAGCTCGTCCTGCTGTTCGGCGGCTCGGCCGGCGCCATCGGCCTCTTCTACGGGGCGGGATTCTTCTACGGCGCGCGCACGCACCTCTCGGTGATGGAGTACTGGCGCTGGTGGGTGGTGCACCTCTGGGTCGAGGGCTTCATGGAGGTCTTCGCCACCGCCGCCACCGGCTTCCTATTCGCGCGCCTGGGACTGGTCCAGCCCGCCAGCGCCACGCGTGCCATCCTGCTCTCGACGGCGATCTTCCTCGCCGGCGGCATCCCCGGCACCTTCCACCACCTCTACTTCAGCGGCACGCCGGTCGGGGTGATGGCGGTGGGCGCGAGCTTCAGCGCCCTCGAGGTGGTGCCGCTGGCGCTGCTCGGCTTCGAGGCCTGGGAGACCTCGCGCCTGGTGACGCGCGCCGCCTGGATGGCGACCTACCGCTGGCCGATCCGCTTCTTCCTCGGCGTCGCCTTCTGGAACGTCGTCGGCGCCGGCCTCTTCGGCTTCCTGATCAACCCGCCGATCGCGCTCTACTACCTGCAGGGCCTCAACACGACACCGGTGCACGCCCACACCGCCCTCTTCGGCGTGTACGGTCTGCTCTCGCTCGGTCTGCTGTTGATCGTCATGCGACGCCTCTGGCCGCAGCGGGTGTGGCGCGAGGACTGGCTGCGCTTCTCCTTCTGGGCGATGAACGGCGGCCTGGCGCTGATGGTCGGCCTCAGCCTCCTCCCCATCGGCCTGTTGCAGGCGATGGCCAGCATCGAGCACGGGCTCTGGTACGCCCGCAGCGCCGACTTCCTGCAGCAGCCGCTGCTGCAGAACCTGCGCTGGCTGCGGCTGCTGGGCGATGCCGTGTTCCTCGCCGGCGTCGGCGCCTTCGTCTGGTTCGCCGCCGGGCTGCGGCTGGGATGGTCGTACGTCGAGCCCGAGTCCGCCGGCGAGACGGCGCCGGGGTGCGAGATCGCCCTCGGGCGGAGATGAACGGAGATCGGCGGGGATCGTTGGCGCAGGGCACGAGCACCGCGGCGCAGCGATCCCCGTTTCTCTCCGCTGCCCTTGCCAAGGCAGGCGCGCGCGGCTAGCGACAGGGCATGGCGAATCCGACGGTGACCTTCGAGACCTCTCTGGGGACGTTCACGGCCGAGATCTACCGCGACCAGATGCCGGTGACGGCCGAGAACTTCCTCGCCCTGGCCCGCAAGGGCTTCTACGACGGCCTGCACTTCCACCGCGTGATCAAGGACTTCATGATCCAGTTCGGCTGCGAGTTCAGCAAGGATCCGAACAGCTCGCGCTGCGGCACCGGCAGCTCGCCGCTCGGCAACGTCAAGGACGAGCACCCCGCCGCCTTCAAGGCCTCCAACGAGGTCGGCACGCTGTCGATGGCCAACACCGGTCGCCCCAACAGCGGCGGCGCCCAGTTCTTCATCAACACCAAGCACAACGCCTTCCTCGACTGGTTCAGCCCGGGCGAGTCGAAGCACCCGGTCTTCGGCAAGGTCACCGCCGGCATGGACGTCGTGCGCAAGATCGAGTCGACGCCCACCGACGGCCGCGACCGCCCCCGCACGCCGGTGAAGATGATCAAGGTCACCGTCGCCGACTGAGCACGACGGCCGCGAACTTCGCGGGCGGACGAGCCTACGGAGCGCGATGCACAGGCGGCGCTCCGGTTTCCGAACAAATCCGCTCCATCCAAAGCGCTGCCTCCGGACCGTAGTTGGGAGCGATCTTCTCGAGGACGGCCTCGAGCGCCTCTTCCATCTCGGCTGGGTGAAGGTAGCGCTGCCCAACCTGGAAGCGAACGGCGCGCGAAGTGAGATCGGCGACGTCCATCGGAACCTGGCGGGCGTTTCTCACCATGTCGATCTCAGGAAGGACCTTCTTCGTATGGTCGGCGAACTGCTGCACCAGCAACTCGTGCAAGATGACGCCCGCCGAGTAGATGTCCGAGCGTGGATCGCCCTTCTTGCCGCCGCGCAACTCCGGCGACAGGTATCGTGATTCGGGTGTCGCCAGCAGGGCGTTCTCTCCCTCCAGTAGCACGACGGCAGGGGGGAGCCCGAAGCTAACGACAACCGCTGTGCCGGTGCGATCGACCACCACGCCGCGGGGCGTGAGATAGCGCCATGTCCACCCGCGCTCGATGCTCTGCGCGTAGCGCAGAGCGGCGCACACGGACCGCATCAGATGGAGCGCCAGTGGAATGCTGATATCGCTCACGTGGTCGCGTTGCAGTTCGAACAGGCTCCTGCCGTCGACCAACTTCGTCGCAACGAACAAGACTCCGTCGTGCTCCCCTGAATCCAGGACGGGAACCACGCTTCTGTGATCGAACCCGCGGGTTCGACTCGCGCACTCCTCCACGACACGTCGGGCCGACGCTGGCAACTGCCCTGCCCCATAGCGCCGTAGGGCGACCTTCTGACCAAGCTGGGTGTCGAGAGCGACATGCACTGTCGAGGCCGGCGAGATCGACAGGCAATCATAGACGGCGAACCTACCAAACTGATCTTGGGGAGGCGGTTCCATCGATTGTCGCACAGACGGCGTATCGGCGCTTTTCTCGACGAGATCGTGCCGGACCACGCGGTGAGGCGTGTCTTGACTCGTCGCCTCCTGGACCCGTTGAAGGTCAACCGGCGCGACGACAGGCCTGCCGTCAGAAACCTCGAAGCGGACGACCGACTCCGTGCCGAAGCGCAGTTCGTCGCCGTTTCTGAGTCGAACCGGCAGGCGTGCTCGCAGCGCCTCGCCGCTCCTCTTCGTGCCGTTGGCGCTGCCGCAATCGACGATCACGTACCCGCCGGAAACTACTTCGATGCGGGCGTGCCCACGGGATACCAGAGGATCCCCATCGAGGAGAAGATCGCGGTCCGGGGCTGCAAGCCGCCCGATGATCTGCTCATCCTGTCCCGGCCGATCGTCGGTGCGTCCGATCTTGAGGGGCAGCGAGGCCGAGTCGCCCACCTCCAGTTGGAGGCCGCTGTTGGGACCCGCGATGACGACGAGCCGGAAGCCCGATGGCATGATCCTTCAGCTCCTGTCCCGCCAGAGATCCGCCAGGCAGACCGCCGTCGGATTCAGGAGGGCCTGGAAGCCCTCGAGCGCCAAGCCTTCGGCGGGCTCCGCTGGCCAGGCCTCGCGAACATCGTCGATCCCCGACTCGCTGCCGCCATCGAGCAGGTGAGCGAGATCCTCATCGGTCGGCGTCCGGCCGAAGATGTAGAGACTGTGCGATGACCCGGTCGCGCGGCGGGCTTCGACGCAACCTGGCCAGGGACGATCTCCCCCCGAGACCGCGCCGAACAGCTTCAACCAGACCGCCAGGTCCATGCAATCGCGCACGCCATCAGTCTCGTCCACAGGAATGTGAATGGCAACCGCGCCGGCATCGCCGCTCGCCGTCTGCTGCACCCCTCCGAGCTGGGCGAGGGTGGAGGCCCAGGACCTCGCCTCCTGGTCGTCCTTTCCCGTGAAGGTGGCCCACGGTCGAGCCAGAGGAGCGGCCGACCTGGCAGCGAACGCGGACTCTGCTTCCATCAGGTCTCGTGGCTCGATCGGGGCTTGTGCCAGCGCTTCCTCGAGGCGACCCTTGGACTCCTGCGACGACTCCCGAAGGAGATCGGTCATCGCAGTCCAGATCGGCTCGGCCCAGATCGGACTCAGATACCACTGGTCACGCAGCCCAGCCGAGGGCAGTACGCAGAAGATGCACATCGGGTAGGAGCGACCACCGCCGTCCCGGCTGGGGCGGAGCAGCGCGGCGATGATCTGCTCGCCACCGTCCCAGCCCAGAAGGGCGCGGAGCTCGACCGGGTCCGGCTCGCCGTCGCGCCGGCCCGCCATGATCTGATGGGCGCCATCCACCCAGTTCGTCAACCAGCGACCCTGGGGAGAGTCGAGATCGAAGCGAAGAAATTCGCGGTCGAGGGGCAGCTTGCCGTAGAGGGAGTAATGCGGGGCAGGCGACCCAGAAGTACGACGAAAGCGCTCGAACATCGTTGCCAGTTCCTCCAGGCCCAGCTCGGACGGCCAGCCCCCTTCAGCGAAAGTACTCCACGGTGCCCTCTGGCGCCGACACGTTGAACGACACCGTGAGATGATCCTCCGGGAACGTCCAGCTGTACTCCTTCCCCGACCGCTTGGCGGCGGCCAGCAACTCGAACAGCGCGAAGGGGCCTTGTCGCTCCATCTCGACCATGGGTCCGCCGTCGACCTCGACCTCGAGGCGAACTCCCGAGCACGTCGCCGGGTTCCAGCTCAGGTTCTTCCTGATCTTGGTCTGGTGATGACTCAACTCCCACGCCTCGTCGCAGAGGACGCTCAGAGTCGTCGTCTCGACCTTGGCCGCTCCATCGGAGAACGTCGGCAGGGACTCGATCGAGAGTGTGTGCGTCCGCAGGCCGTTGGGACCGCACCAGACCCGACCCAGGCGATCGGCCTGCTTGAGCTGGGAAACGATGTCCGCCGGCACCTGAACCGGCGCATTCGGCTTCGGCGTTACCGCGGAGCAATTGAAGAAAGGTGCCAGCTCCTGCTCGCAGGCCTGCCACACCGCGCCGACCTTCGGGCAGACGCGCTCGAGAGCGGTGATCTCCCATGGTCCCTTGAAGCGCAGACCACCGAGCGCACCTTTGATCACGTCGCGCATCTTCTGCTCGCAGGCCTGCCGCGAGCCTTCGCCCGCGCGGTCGAGCGGATGGACCAGCAGAGCCGCCATGCCCTCCCGCAGACGGCGGTCGTCGTCGTCGACTCCGTACGAAACGCCCACCAGCCCATCTCGGATCCAACTGCGGAGCTGCGCCGCCGAGGCACCCCCTGGTCCATCCTTGAGGGCTTGCGCGGCAGCGCACGGATCGGAGGTATCGACCTTGCACGCCTGCGCCGCCACCTTTTCGTGATACTGGTTCTTCTCGCGGCCGACCTGGCCCACGGTCTTCACCCACGGAGGGGGCTCGAAGCCCGGAAGATACGCCGCCGGCTTTGCCGCCTCGGCGCCAGCCTCCGCGCCGCCCTTCCCCGCGGAAGGCACGCGGAACGGCTCGGTGGTGTTCCTCTCGACGAAGAGCAGTCCCTCGAAGTAGGGATCGCCCTGGCGGCAGACGATGCCGGGATCCTTCAATCCCTCGGCGAAGCCGAACCATTCGGCGAAGTACTCGCGCGAATAGTCCCTCGCCAGCCGAGTGGCATCCTCGGGGCCGACGTCTTCCTGAATCTGCTCGAGCGCCGAGAACAGCGGAACGATCTGCTTCTTCCAGGCCGCATCGGTGAAGACCGGTCGCACCTTGGCGGTGCCGCTCGTATATCCGTGCACGTCGGTGACGCGAATCTCCTTCCCCTTCTCGAGCCAGCGCGTCAGCGTGCCCGTCGTGAGCAGCAGCGGCAGCTTCTCGCGCGTGACGGCCACGAGATCCGCGCGTTCCTGCTCGGCGCGCGGCTTGAGCTCCGGGTTGGCGCCGAACTGCCAGGGCTCCCTCAGGTAGAATCGGTAGGCGCGCGCAAATTGCTCGCGCGCCGCCTCGTCATCGGGCTCGAGCCCCGGCAACCACTTCGCCAGTGACTCGCCGCCGGTCTCCAGCTGGCTGTTGCGGGACGCCCGGCTGGCCTGAAGGTGAGCGATCAACGTCTCGAGAGCAGCGAACGCACGTGCCGGGTCCTCGGTGCGCTGCAGGGCACCGGTGGCCGAGTCGATCGCCGGTTGGTACGCCACCTTCTCGAAAATGCCGAGGAAGCGCTCCACCGTGGGCGCCTCGAGGGTGGTGCCGGTGTAGAGCCCAAACCGCTCGAGCCACGAAGGGTGCTGATTCTGGTGTCGAAGTTCCTCGATCGCCTGCCGGTACTGATCGAGCAGAGCGATCTGCTCCTGCGGCGTCTTGTTCTGGACCTCGGCGGTCGCCGCGATCGCGTCCTGAACGCTCAGCAGCAGCCGCCGATTGCCCACGTACGATGCGGTGAACAGCAGACCGGCCAGGACGCACACGCCTGCGACGATACCGAGCCCCAGATTGTTGAAGACGCGCAGGCGCGTCGTTGCACGTCCGGTCGGCTGAACGAGCTTCTGGTCGGCCGCCAGCCGCTCCTCGAAGAAGTCCTGTAGGAAGAAGCTTCGCTTGCCTTCGAGCGTACGCGCCAGGAATCCCTTGAGGCCGAGACGAGTCTGGGTGTGCGAAATGGCGTTGCCGGTCTGCATGGCGCTGTTGAAGTACACCCCGCGCAGGAACGGAGCGTCGCTGAACTTCGACTGCCGAAAGAGCACGTCGCAGTACTGCGCCAGCATCTTCGTCGCGTACGACAGCTCCTCGGGGAAGAGGTACACGTTCATCTGCGCCTGCGGGTCGCTCTCGTCCCTCAAGAGGGAGGACCGCAGGCGCTTGCAGCGCCCCACGAGCGCCTGGAAAGTGTCGTCGATCGTCTTCTCGAGGTCTTCGATCTCGAAGCTCGGGCTGGTCCAGCCGAGGAGCTCGGTCAGACGGGCTCTGTCCAACTTGCCGAAGAACTCGGTGAAGCCCTGGATCAGATCGCACTTGGTGACCAGCAGATAGACCGGGAACTGGATGCCGAGCTCGGTCATCAGCTCGTCGATCCGCTTCCGCATCTCGCGCGCGTCGGCGATCACCTCCTCGCGCTCCCGTTCGACCAGGTCGTCGGCGGCGACCGCGACCAGGAGCCCGTTGATCGGCATGTCCGGGCGGTACTTGCGCATCAGCCCGAGGAACTCGTGCCACTCCTTCTTGTCGCTCTCGCTCTCGCTGCTGACCGAATAGCGCCCGGCGGTGTCGATCAGGATGGCCTCTTCGGTGAAGAACCAGTCGCAGTTGCGGGTACCGCCGGTGCCGACGAGCTTCGGCGCCGACACGGCGAAGTGCAGGCCGGCGTTGCGGATCGCAGTGGTCTTGCCGGTCGCCGGCTTGCCGATGATCACGTACCACGGCAGATAGTATACTGCGCGCCGGCCACCCTTCTTGCCCAGCGTGCTCTGTAATTGCTCGAAGCCCGCCAGCCAGCGCTCGTGCATCTCGCGGATCGAGTCGCGGTCGCGCGCCTTCTCCTTGCCGATGCGGGTCTCCCCCTGCTCGCGCATGCCGTCGACGAAGCTGCGATCGCGCTTCATCGCCAGCCACTCGGAGACGATGGCGTAAGCCACCACGCCGAGGGCGCCGACCAGCAGCAGGACGAAGTAGAGCCACCAGGGGATGATGCGGAACACCACCGCCGCCGTCAGGACCAGGAACAGCACGACGGTCGTGCCAACGGCCAGAGTCGAGCTGAGGAATCGATAGAGGAAGTCGCGGTTCATGGGTTTGCGCGATCAGCGACCCGCGGCGGGCGCGGGTCGACTCCAGTTGAACTGAGCGACCGACTCCTGGGCGATCTCCTCCGCCTGCTGACCCAGGACCACGTAGTAGGCGGCGTACAGTCCGACCACCCCGAAGACGAACGGCAGGGCCCAGTAGATGGGGAAGCGCCGCGTCATCATCGGCCGTTCCAGGTTCCGCCCGTACGCGTCCGGGGTGAGCTTCCCCTCGTCGCGAGGATCGGCCGGCACGAGGCGCTGGTAGAGCCGGTTCTGCACGGCGCGCAGCGCACCGGGATCGTCGAAGTACCGGCCGCGAAAGCCCGCGCACAGGGCGGTGAAGAAGACCTGCAGGACCTCCTCGTCGTCGCCGCGGATGGCCTTCTCGAGGCGGTCGAAGAAGACCTCGCCGGCGCGAGTCTCGCCTTGCAGCAGTTCCATCGCGAGCGTCTTGCTGCGCCAATCCTCCGCGTCCTCCCAGTCGGACGCCAGCACGGTCTCGTCTCCCAGGGCGATCAGCGCAAACAAGGCATCACCGGAGGGATCCAACCGATCCTTCTTTGCCCGTCGCTCGAAATCGGAGAGCGCGTCGATCAACTCCTGGCGAAAGACTCGAAATGGGGGACGCGCGTCATTGCCCGCCGCGCGAAAGGCGAAGATGGTGGCGAAGACGTCGGTGGCCAGATCGCTCAGCCTGGGGGTCATGACTTTCGCCCCCGCCGCAGCACGGCATAGAGCCGCGCCTCCATCCCCTGTGGCGCGTCGGAGAAAAACAGGCAGAAGGTCGAGTCCTTACGGACCTTGTCCCAGCGTGCATGGCCTGTCTCGACCGCGAAATACGTATGATCCGCCAGGCGCGGGATCTCGGCCGGCGGGACCGACTCGTAGCGGGTCGGGACGCCCCGATCGACTGCAAACTTGCGCAGGTCGACCATGTCACGCATCGAGGTGATCTTTGCGACGTCCATGCGACTCTTGATCTCCTCGGTCGTCCCGCCGCCGCGCAGCGCAAGCACGAAGGCCGTCGCCTCGCGGAACACCTCCTCCTCGATCGGAGCGTAGAAGTTGTGCTCCTCGCGCTCCAGTTCGATCTCCGTGTAGTGCGTCGGCATCAGCTGTTCGAGAAGCCGGCGGATGGATTCCACCACCGGCGCAAACGACGGGTAGAGATCGTTGTGGACGTACTCGCGGAAGTCGACCGACTCCTCCGCCCCGGAGAAGGTGGTCAGACAGCCGCGCAACTGGACCAGGAGTTGAAAGAGGTCGTAGGGATGACCGCCGCCATGGGCGAGCTGGTGTTGCAACGCCGGGGCGTACTGATTCAGCGCCAGCAACGCGAGGAGCTGCTCGAGATCGCCGGCACCGGCGGCCAGCCCCTCCGCTCCGCGCTCACGCCGGTGCGAGCCGAGGTTGCGTGCGGCGGCAGCCACTTGGTCGTGCACCTGGCGCGTCAGCGTGAGCAGCAGAGGCGACGCCTCGCAGCTGACCGCTGGCGGGATGAATCGGCGCGACAGCTCGTAGCGCGGCGCCGCCCGCCCCGTTCGCCGCACCTCGGCGACACAGACCGCCTGGAACCCCGCGAGACGCTCGTCTTCCGGGTCGTTGGTGAAGACGATCTCGGCGCGCGGCACGACGTAGTCGACCGTTGCGGTGCTGCCGGGATCGTAGAGGTCGCGGCAGGACTCCCGGCGACTGACATAACGTTGCGAGGCGGCGTCGGGCTGGTCCAGGTTGCGGGTTGCCAGATACACGCGCATCGCCTCCAGCGTCGGCAGAAAGGCCTCGCGAAAGCTGCGGTCGCGGATCTCGCCGGCCTCCGGGTAGCGGAACCACAGGCCATCGGGAAACACCAGCTCGCAGCGCTGGATGCGAACGACCTCGTTCTCCAACGCGTCCGCGTCGATCTCCAACCGCCGCACCCCCCATGGATAGGGTGAGAGGAGACGCGCCAGCGTGTGCCGTTGTGCCGCGTGGTGCAGGTCGGCTTGCTGAAAGTGCTGCGGGCGGAGGAACATTCCCTCCGTCCAACGGACTTCTCCCGTCATGCTCATTCTTCTTCCACCGGCGTCGGTGCCGGAGCGCCTCCCGTGATGCCGGAAGGTCCGAACTCCACCGTGTAGCAACTGCCCGTGCGCAGTTCCTCGGTCTTGACGACCTTCTTCGCCAGTCCCTTCAGATCGTAGTAGCCCGCTACGATCCCGATCGATCCGTAGGGCGCGCCAGCCGGAGCCTCAAAGACCAGCTTGGCCTCCCCCCCTGGACTGAGAGTCCGCGATTGCGGCAGTCCGGCGGCGCCGGCAAGCTGCGGCGCCGGGTCCGCCAAGAGCTGGCCGACGTCGGTCGAGTTGAACGCGTCGGCCAGGTCGAGCGGATAGACCCTGACATAGAGGGTCGTGACCTTTCCGCGGTACAACTGAGCGTCGGGGGCCGAACGCAGGCAGAGATCCACCGGAAACAACGGCGGAGGATCGGGGGTGAACAACGAGCATCCCGCCGACAGGAACAGCCCGAGCAGAATCCAGCCCTTCGATGGACGACGCAGGTTCATTTGTTCTCTCGCAGTTCGGCGATGGCGGCGCGAAAGGCGCCATCGAAGTACGTGTCGTAGAGATCGTCGGCACCGGCGAGCTCCCGGTGTCGGCGCTCGAACGCCTCCCACATCTTCTGGTGGCGGAACATCCCGAGGAAATCGCGACCCGCCTCTTTCGAGAATTCCTCCAGAACGACCGGATCGAGCTCGTTGAGGAGATTGCGGGCACCCTTGACGCATGCGACGAGGAAGGCGTCCATCTGCTTGGCGATACGCACTTTGGTCTCTTGGAGCACGCGCTCCGTCGCCCCCGACTCGGCCGTGCCCAACAGCTCGCCGCGCAGCGCACCCCGGAAGCGGTCGACTTGCACCACCGAGTCGCCCCTCCTCTCCGGGAGCGACAGAAACGCCTTGACCAGGTCGGTGGCAAAGGACGTCAGTGCCTGGACCACCGCCGCGACTCGCGCCTCGTCGATGCGCGACACCCCCGCCTCGGCGCCGATCAGCGCCGCCTGGATCGCCTGAGCGGAGGCGTTGGGTTGTGGCGCGTGCGACGCCTGTGCGAGAGCAACGCGGAGGCGCTCCACCTCCGCCCGCAGTTCCTCCACCTCGTGCTGCTGCACCGGCGAACCGGGGCGTGGCGCAGTCGGGGCGGTCACGCCAGCCGACAACTGATCCAGCAGTATCGTCCGCTCCGCCTGCGGCTCGACCGCGAGCGCGCGATGCAGTGCCTCCACCAGCCCTTGCACACGGGCCTCCTCGTCGACCTCGGCGTAGCGGGCATAGGCCTCGTCGAGCGCCCGCTGCAGCCGCGCGACGCCCAGGGATGCCGTGGTCGTCATGCGCGCCCTCCCGCCGACGCCTCGTCGCGCACCCTGCGGATCGCCTCGGCCATCTCCTCCTGTCGTCCCCGCATCTGCAGCAATTCGTCGTCGACCTTCTGTCCGAGAATCTCGAGCTCGCTCAGGAAGTGGTCCGCCGGTCCCTCCGGGTGGGCGGGGTCGAAGTCATCGTGCGAGCGACAAAAGCCGAAACCCGGCGTGCGAGTCAAGGCGCGCAGCGCGAGCACCAGCGCAGCATTCCAGTACGGGTCCACGGCCGGCGCGGCCGTAGAGGGAAACCGGCCGGGCTCTTCGTACAGGTTTTGCACCGCGAGCCATCCGCCGTCACCCTCCCGACGGATGCAGTCGGAAGCGAAGGCTCCCACGTCTTCCCCGCCGGCGGTCGGGTGGTCGTCGACGAAGGCGAGCACCTGATCCGCGAGACGATGGGCGAAACGCGCGATCCTCGCCGGCGGCGGGCTCGTCGCGTTCGCCGCGAGAGTGGTGAAGAGCAGTATGCCCAGACTCTCGATGTCGCACGGAACGTGCAGGCAGGGATAGACGATGCACGTGGCCTGGATGGCCTCCTGCCCGATGAGGTCCCGGAGGCTCCGCAGGTGACTGTGGTCGGCGCGCAGCGCGACGCTGCGCAGCACGAGAGCCTCTTCCTCGCGGCGCACTGGGTTGCCCAAAAGCTCGACGTTCAGAGGCAGAGGCTTGGCCTGCCGGACTCGCACGTGCAGCGCGTCTTTGAAACTGACGGACGAGAGATCGAACCCACCCGAGGTGATCTCCACCTCCACGACGCTTCTTCCAGTCCCGTCTTCTGCCACGGAGAGAACCCGCATCTCCACGTCCTGCGGCATGGTCTTGGAGGAGAGAAGCGACGAAGCGAAGAGATCCGCCCTGAGAGGGGGCGGAACGAGGAGCGGACTCACCAAACCCGAGGCGTCCAGACCCGCGAGCCTGCGCTCGAGGCTCGAGCCCACGCCCAGGACACGGACCTCGGTGCGGTAGAGCGCCGGCAAGCCGTGCGCCGGCCGGCCCACTCGCACCATCAGGTTCTCGGGCGCCAAGCCGAGATGGGGCTGTCTGGTCGCGTGGTGGATCTGGCGCACCGCGTCCACCACCTGTGCGAACACGCCGAGCTTCAGGCGTAGGATCTCGAGCGGCAGCTTCCCGCGCGGGTCGCCTTCGAACAGGAAGCGTCGCCTCGCCCCGCGCCGCGATCCGCCGCCCGGCGCGCGCCCCTCTCCGTCCCCCGCGCCCATGCCGATGACGCGAACGAAGTCGTCATAGTGCAGATCGCAGCGTTCGGTCACGACGCAGGTGAAGTCGTAGAAGGAGAGCGACGTCAGCCGGCGGCGAGCTTCGCCGATACCACTCGCGGGATGGCAGATGTCGACCTGGTCGCACCCATGGCACGGCAGCGGCCCGCCGCCGCGCGCCAGGGAGCCGAGGGCGGCGTACAGATCCGTCTGCTCCCCTACCGGCGCCCGACTGGGCAGGTCCGGGTCGCTCGAGAGCAAGGTGAAGAAGCGATGCTGGGGAGAGGTCCCGCTGCAGTGGGCGCAATAGAGGAAGCGCTCGAGGGAGCGATCGTAGCGCGGCAACCCCTTGGTCTCGAGCAGGCCGTCATCGCGGCAGACCTGCAGGCCGGCGCCGCACTCGGGGCAGGGCGCGGGGAAGAATGCGCGCTTGGTCTTGCAGAAGAGCGTGGGCGGCAGGCACGGCGGGCCACCCGCTCGGCTCGGGGCGAGGATCTCGAGGAGGCGAGGCGAGCCGCCCGCCGCGGACGAGGCGCGCAGGAGGTCGTACTGTCGGGCCAACTGCGCATCGACCTCGAGGTTGGTCCACTCGGCGAGACTCGGCACCGCGTACTCGTCGCTCTGGATGCGTAGGGCGACCTCGAGCAACGGGCCGCCGGTCGGGCCGGTGACGGTAGCCGCCAGAGTGCGCGTGAACCTGCCCCGCTCACCGAGTGGAACGAACGGCTCGGCGAGCTCCTCGAAGGTGCGGCCCGCGGGAGGGATCGCGAGATCCAGCGCCAGGCTGGCCGTCGCCGGGAACGCCTGCCAGGAGGGCGCGCCCGAGCGCGCCGCGGCCCGGGTACCGGCCTGGGGATCCGTTCCTTCCTCTTCTGGCACCATGGTCATTGGCGAAGCAGGCGCGCTCTGCCGTCCCGACTGCGACGCGGGCCGTTCGCTAGCGCAACTCCGCTGGGAAGCCAAGGGCACCACCGTGCGCGCGCTCTGCATTTCTGGTGGGCAGGAGAACTACACGGCCGCTCGTGCGCAACAAGTGAGGACTTACCCCTATTCGATCTGGGGATGAGCCTGCGTTGACCGCGCGCACCGCTCTCGGCTAAGCAGCGGCGCATGAGCGGGCGTCCGGGATCTGGCTTCCTCATACTGCTCATCGCCCCAGTCCTGGCGCTGTCTCTGATCGCCTGCGGTGACAAGGGTGCGGCTCCCGAGGGCGGCGACGGCTTCGAGAGCGCATGGACCGGCGGGTTGTCCAAGGTCTACCCCTGCAAGCTCGACCTGGCGATCAGCAGCGCAAAGGCTGCGCTGCAAACGCTCAATCTGCGCGTGCTGGACGAGTCGGGCAGCTTCATGAAGCGCAGCCTCGATGCCGAGGGAGCCGACGGCCCCGCCGTCGATGTCGATATCGCCGAGGTCACCAAAGAGAGCACCCGGATCACGGTGAAGGTCGGCTGGCTGGGCGACGCCGACCTTTCGCGCCGGGTGCACAGCGAGATCGAAGCGGAGATCAAGAAGAGGCGCAGCGAAGGAGCCAAGTTCGGCACTTTCTCGGACCTCGGCGCGGCGCCGGCGCCGCCCCCTCCGGCGCCGTGAATCGGCGACTCGGGAACTCTGGCGACGTCGCCGTCGACGCGGGTGTGCGGAGTCGACGAGCGGGTTCCGGATCTTGGCGAGTCCTTCGACCTCCGATCGATCACTCGATGCCGCACTCGGGATAGCGGATGCACTCGGCATAGCCCGGCTCGGTCGGATTGCACGATTTGTGCGCCTGCCGACAGAGTTCGGGCTCGGCATAGGAGAGCAGGCCGGCGCACGAACACAGGGAGAGTGCTGCCGCAACGACCACCGCGACGTCGACGACGGGACCGAAACGGCGGTGTGACGATCTCACAACTGCTTCTCGAGCGCTGCGGCGCGGTCCATCGGATCCGGATGGCTGGAGAAGAACGGATCGTGGGCGCCGCCGCCTGCTTTGGCCAGCTTCCGCAGCGCCGCCGGGGCAGCCTTCGTCGGATACCCGTTCTTCTTCATGAACGAAAGTCCGTACTGATCCGCCTCGCTCTCCTCGCTCTGCGAGAACTGGGCGTGGATGAGTGCCTCGGTGATGTCGCCGACCTGCGAGGCCGCGAGCTGCCCGGCCGTGCCGCCCGCAGCCGCGAGACCACTACGCGCTGCGGTGGTGGTGTAGGCCAGGCGCATCTTCTCCGCCGTGTGCCCCTCCACCACGTGCCCGATCTCGTGCCCGATGACGAAGCGAAGCTCGTCGTCGGTCATGATGTCCATCAGGCCTGCATAGACCCGCACGGTGCCGTCCGCCATTGCGAACGCATTGATGTCCTCGACCAGGTACACCTTGTAGTTGAGCGTCGTGGCACCCTCCTGTGTGTGACCGCCGATGACCTTCTGCAGACGCTTCGCGTACGGATTGTCCGGTGGCGCGACCGGGTTCGTCTGGTCGGCCTGCTGGGCTGCCTGCTTTGCCATCGCGCGCGCGTCATCGTCGCTGAACGTCACCGCGCTGGCCGCCTGCCCTGCCGCGCCGAGCGTCTGCAGATTGACCCCCTGCCCGCTGCAGCCCACATCCAGCAGCGCGAGCGCACCAAGGGTGATTCCTGCCATCGACTTCCCTCTCATTCGGTCCTCCTTCTTCTTCCTGTTCGTCGTTGCCCAGCTGTTCATTCCGTTACCGCTCCCGACACGACCGGCCGGATCTCGAAGGCGATCGCGTGGTGGTCGGATAGCATCCGTGGATGGTCGGGATCCTCGGCTCTCGGATGCGCTTCGTCGTACATCTCGATGATACCCGGCGATTCGATCTGCACCCGCTGCGGCCGTGATAGACCCAGTCGACGACGAGCCGCAGCAGCTGTTGCTCGCGGACGTCTTTCAACTCGACCGCCCGGCGATCGTCGTACCGCCCTCCAGCGAGGTGCGTCGTTGCCAGGGTCGCGAATCGACCTCCCGGCCATTCGAGTCGTACGGCAGCCGCACACCGATCCTCGGCGCCGCCCCCCGCGAAGGGAGGCCGATCCTGTCGACCGCAGGGGCCACGGACCTCGACCGAGCGATGCGCCAGGATCGCATTGCGAAGCCGACCGGCGGCAGCATACGCGACCACGCGGTGCTCGCCGAACACGCAGTCGCCGCAGCCGTCGACGTCCTCCTGGAGAGTCACGATCGCGGCCGCTGCCGCGCAAGCGGAGATCGCCTTCTTCTTCGCCTCACTGGTCGCGTTTCGGCACTCGAAGATGTCGAGGTCGAATACCGTGGCTCGAGTCCCGCCCAGCACCACGGTCGGGCATTGGCCGTCACTTGGTCCCGGCATACTTCGGAGCTCCGTCGCTTCCAGCGTCAGCCGCGACTCTCGCGCAGCCTCGATACTCCCTTGCGAACTGCTCGACGAAGCGCTCCTGCTCGCGCGTCTCCACCGCGCGCGGGCCACGACTGGCACGCACCGCCGTGAGTGCGCTGCGCACGGACATGCCGGCAGCGACGAGGCTGCAACTGGCGATCGTCCCGGTCCGTCCTAGCCCGCCCATGCAGTGAAGCACCACCTTTTCGCCGCGCTCGACGGCCTCCACGCACCAGACCGCGAGCTCCGCGGCCTCTGCCAACGTGGGAACACCTTGATCTCGAATGGGCAGCTGGCGTGCATGGAAGCCATGTACTCGCGCTTCATTGAGCAGATTCGGCACTCCCAAGCCGCGCAGCTCCTCGTCGCTGAGAAGCGTGAGCAGGCGGGTCGTTCCCTCGCGCCGCAACACCTCGAGATCGGCCGACAAGTCGCGCCCTCGGTCGAGGCGGCCGGGGCAGATCGTCATACCCAGACGGGCGGGTGGAAGGGTGCCCCCATCGACCCAGTCGACGCGCAGGACCCGGTCCGAATGATAGCTGGCGGCGATGTCCTCCGCATAGCCACAGGCCGCCGCCAGGGCCCATTGCTTCTGCCACGCAGACGACTCGTCGAACGTCAGGGTGTGCACCGCATAGCGCAACAGGGCGATGCTCATCTGCGTCGGGTTGCGGTCCTCGTGACACAGCTGCGCCACGTTCTGCCGCAGGACGCGCAGCACCCGCCAGGCGCGCTGCAGCGCCGGCGAGCGCACACCGGCGACGTCCTCCGCCAGCGGTTCCCGCAGATCCTGAATCGAGCGCAAGGCGCGCGTGATCCGGATCGCCTCTGCCAACTCGGCGCGCGACCCGAGCGGAGTCAAGATGTACAGCAGGTCGTTCTCGAGCTTCGCCAGATCCTTCAACGCATGCCCATGCCCGGTGTGGAAGAAGTCGATCACCCACACGTTGCGGCGGGCGTCGAGAAGGACGTTGGCCGCGTTCAGGTCACCATGGACGAACGACGCGTAATGGAACTCGTGCTCCGACTCGCGCGGCGATGCGAGAAAGTCCCGGTAGAACGACACCACGTTGTCGGCCACATAACCGCCGCCGAAATCGAGGCGGGAACGGCTGGCGGCGCGCCCGATTACGCTCTGCACGCTTGCGCGAACCCCGGGCGCGAGCTCGGACGAGAAGCCGTAGTGCTGGAGCAAGGGGAGTCGCTCCAAGCGTGCCGCTGCATAGAGCGGTGCCAGGATCTCCTCGAACACGTTGCGTACCACCGACTCGATCAGCTCCACCGCTTCGTTGTGCTCGAACAGCGATTTTAGAGTCCGTACCCCGCCCTGGCCCATCGAAGCGAACGAGTACTTGATCCCGGCGCGCTCGCCGAAGTCCACGAAGCCGCGCACGCTGGGCGCACTGTTGCCGAGAATCTCCTCGACGCGCTCGAATGCGACTCGTTCGCGACCGATGAGCGAGGTCGGACCGAGCTTGAGAACCGATGGAGCCTGACGATGTCCGAGGGCATCGCGGCTGGTCGTGCTGAAGACGCGCGCCCCGGAAAAGCCGCCGGCCAAGGGATGCAGGAGCACTTCCGAGCTGTCGCGGTAGAGGTATGCCGCAATCTCACGCTCAGTGTCGGTCAGCTCGACATCGCCCGCGGGCTTCACGGCCTCGAGGCCGAAGCGGCGGGAGATCTTCGGCAGGACCACCGCCCCCTCCGGGTTGAGCCAGGACTGGAACTCGGCCAGCGAGTCGAAGCAGTGAACACCGAGCAGACGCTTGAGCTGCTCCAACGCGTTGAAATGTTGGGCACGCGAGGCGCTCGCCGTCAGCGCACTGCAGGTGGCGAGGTCATCGATGCCAAAGCGGGTCTTCAGGTCGTAGAGCAAAAAGCTGACTTTGGCTTCCGTCCACACGCCCACCACGCCGATCCGTAGTTTCTGTTCCGGGCAGCGGCGGCGCAGGTCCGACAGGATGTCGCCCAGTGGCGTGCCCTCGAAATCGTTCAGAGCGATCGAGTCCACCATCTGCTCGTTCGCGCGCCGGTCGATGGCCGCGTCGAGGCCGAGGATGAGCTCCGCACCGCGCGAGCCTTGCAGGCAGTGCGAGCCGAACGTCTCGAGGTGATCGCGCTGGCGGTCGTCCGTTGGGTCGTGCCAGTCTCGAATGTGGATCACGTCTAGACTTTCCTCGGGCTGCGCACGTGCCCAGGTCATCAGTTGCGCCACCGGCCCGACGGCCGGATCCGGTCCCACGAGTCGGACTGCTTCGAGGTGGCCAACGTGAAGCCGGTTCGGCAGTGATTCGTAGGGCCCGATGGGACTCACGAAGTCGCGCTGCAGGCACTGGGTGATCAGCACGGCGTGCGGCATGCCCATACTCGACTCACCTGCCCGGGCCTGGAATCGGCCTTCGACCCGGCGTGCGACATTCTAACGTCCATCGGTAACGCGACTCGATCGCCCGGCGCGCTTCATAGATGGACCGGAGATCCGTCTTCAAGTCAGGATAATCCCCTATCCGCTGAACGCGCATCTCGGCATCGTCAGCCCCGTTACTCGACCGGTGGGGGGGGGGGAGCGGAGGCATGGAACGCACTGCGTCCGTGTAGGGATCATCCCCAATTGCGCCCGCGCCCCCGGTCGCGATAGCAATCCGGCGCGCCGAGGCACGTCGGGGCCTGCACAGAGCGGACAAAGATGTGGCTGGCTTGGTGCCTCGGCGTCGAGAGAATCCGGGATGTGGGAGCGATGACGAAAGAGAACGCTGCGCCGAAGCGGGTCGAATTACGCCTCCCAGCGAGCGACGCGCTGGGGACTCAGCGCTGGGTCGCGCAGCCGCAGCCAGCGCGCCGATTCAGAACCGCCACCGAGGAGAGCAGGTGAAGGACGAGGAGTCGCGACACCAGGCCCGAGTCGTCATCGGCACCGGCAAGGAACAGGCCGCGCAAGAGCTGGATGGGGGTGAGGTCACCAGGATCGTCGTCCTGGGTGACTTCGGCGCTCGCGCCGATTCCGCCACCGACCTCGCGGAGCGCCGCTCGCGTGCGATCGACGTCGACGAGTTCGAGAGGGTTTTCGCCCGCCTCGACGTGCGCTGGAAGATGGCCTCCAGCGCAGAAGGCGTTCCCACGGTCGAGCTGAAGATCGGGTCAATCGACGACTTCGGACCGGAAAAGCTCGCCGAGAACGTGTCGCCCCTGCGCGACCTGCTCGCACTGAGAGCCGATGCCGATGATCCGTCGCGCCTCGATGCCGTGGGCGCCCGCCTCGGACTACCGCGACCCGCAATCGACCGCCCCGCAGAAGAGCCAAACCCCGCGTCCGCGCGCGTCACCCCCTCAGCGCTTCTGGATCAGATCCTCGAAGGCAGGCCGGGCGCGGCGCCGGCGATGCTGCTGGACGACGAGATCCAGCGGCTGGCCGTTGACGCCGCGGCCGGTCACACGGTCGCCATCGATCCCAAGCGAGTGGCCGGCCTCCGTGCGGCGGTCGACGACAGACTTTCCGCTGCAATGAACGCGGTCCTGCACGATCCCGACTTCCGGCACCTGGAGACGGTGTGGCGGGGCCTTTGGTGGTTCCTGCGCCGTACCCAGGGGGACGCTCGCACGTCGATCCACCTGCTGCAGGTGACGAAGGCGGAGTTGCTCCGGGACATGCTCCAAGCCGATTCGGCCGACACGTCCGTGCTGGGCCGCAGGCTCCTCGACGAGGCCGCCATTCCAGGCGGTCGGGCTCCCGATCTGGTCGTCGGACTCTACGAGTTCGGCGCCGCCGACCACGACGTGGTCCTGCTCCACTCGCTGGCCTCGATCGCGGAACGCGCGCAGTCACCGCTTCTCTGCGCCGCTGCTCCGTCTCTCCTGAATTGCACAGATTTCGGCGCGCTACCGCGCGCCGAGGCCATCGCCGAGAATTGGGCGGCAGAGCGCCTCGAACCGTGGAACGCGCTGCGCTCGCTCCCCGCCGCCCGCTGGCTCGCGCTCGCCGCTCCGCGCTGGCTCTGCCGCGCGCCGTACGATGTCGAGATCGCGGCAGGATGGAGGTTTCGCGAGCACGTGGCGAGCCACGATCACTTCGGATGGGCCCACCCGGCCTGGATCCTGGCAGCGATCCTCGTGACCGGGCGCGCCCAAGGACGATCGCCCCGCCAGATCGCCGCCGAAGCTCACGTCGTCGATGGACTGCCGATCCACATCCGACAACTCGACGGCGACCGGGTCGCCCTGCCCTGTGCCGAGACCCTGATGACCGAAGCCCAAGCGCGCGCCATGGCCGCGGGCGGTCTCGCCCCGCTCGCCTCGTACCGCGATCGCGACGCGATCCTGCTGCCGTGTCTCCAGTCCTTGGCGAGAGCGCCGATCGGCAGGCCCGTGTGAGACCAACATCGACGGAAGAGCGGCCGACCGGCATGTCCGGTGTCCGTCTCGAAGGGCATGACCTGCAAACGCCGAACGGCGCGAAGGACAGATGATGGACTGGTGGCACTGGATTCTCATCGGACTCGGCCTGCTGCTCGCCGAGATGCTGACCCCAGCCGCCCTCTACGCCCTCTTCTTCGGCATCGGCGCCCTGGTCGTCGGAGGGCTCGCAGCAGCCGGTATCGCCGGTGGTCCAGCGCTGCAGTGGTTGCTGTTCTCGATCGTCTCCGTCGCCAGTCTCCGGCTGTTTCGCAGTCGACTGGTCGGCGCCGTCGCCTCGTCCCGCGCCTCGGGCGACGTCGACTCGCTCCTCGGGGAGATCGCGGTCCTACAGCAAGCGCTGCCCGAAAAGGGGGTCGCCAAGGCGGAGCTAAGAGGCACCACGTGGAGTGTGCGCAGCGCAGATGGCCGCGCGCTTCAGAGGGGCGAGCGATGCCGGGTGGAGCGCATCGACGGACTCACTCTGTGGGTTCGAGCCGAATGAAACGGTGAGAGAGGAGAAGGTGAAGGAATGTCCGGTGGTCTGATCGTCGTTCTCGTTTTCGCGGTCCTGGTCGTCATCGTCATCGCCAAGACTGCTGTAGTCGTGCCACAGCAGAGCGCTTACGTCGTCGAGCGTCTGGGCAAGTATCACGGCACTCTCGCGGCGGGCTTCCACATTCTGCTGCCCTTCGTCGACGTGATCCGCTACCGCCACTCCCTCAAGGAGTCGGCGCTCGACATCCCGGAGCAGGTCTGCATCACGCGCGACAACGTACAGGTCCACGTCGACGGTGTGCTCTATCTCAAAGTGCTCGATCCCGAGCGCGCGTCGTACGGGGTTGCAGACCACCTTTTTGCGATCAGCCAGTTGGCACAGACGACACTGCGCAGCGAGGTCGGCAAGATCGACCTCGACCGCACCTTCGAGGAGCGCAGCCACATCAACTTCCAAGTCGTCAACGAGCTGGACAAAGCTTCGGAGCCGTGGGGGATCAAGGTTCTGCGTTACGAGATCAAGAACATCACCCCGCCGCAGGACGTGCTGGCGGCGATGGAGAAGCAGATGCGGGCCGAGCGCGAGAAGCGCGCCACCATCCTGAACTCCGAGGGAGCGCGCGACGCGGCGATCAACTCGGCCGAGGGCGAGAAGCAGCAGGTGATCAAGGCCTCGGAGGCGAACAAACAGCAGCAGATCAACGAGGCCGAGGGCTCGGCCGCCGCCATCCGCGCGATCGCCGAGGCGACCGCGCAGGGGATCCGGGAGGTGGCGCAGGCGATCCAGATGCCGGGCGGCTACGAGGCGGTGCAACTGCGCGTCGCCGAGCAGTACATCACCCAGTTCGGCAATCTCGCGCGCACCAACAACACCATGATCGTTCCGAGCAACCTGACCGACGTCGCGACGGTGATCGCGACCGCGATGAGCACGGTGAAACGTGCCTAGGCCTTCCCTAGGTCGCCACCGCGGGGCACTCCGGAGTCGGCGCTTTCCCGCTCAGCTTCGCCAGCCGCTGAGGGCTCTCGGCGTCAACGCCCGGCGCGCCTCGTGCGGTGTCGCGGACGACCTGTTAGCGATCCCTGCCTCGCGGGGGGGAGCTCGGTGAGATGAACAAAGTCAACTTCAAAGGGTGGGGGATTCTTGCCGTCGTCGTGGTGGCGATCGCGGGCACTATCGGCGTGCGCTTCAGCTTGCACGCCAGGAGGGTCGATGCCTTCCGAGAACACCTCGAGTCCTATGCTCAGGAGGCGAAGGGAGACCCTACGCCTGGCCGCAGGATGAACGGCAAGCTCGTCGCGGTGGACTTGGACAGCAAGACGATCGACGATCTCCATTTCGATCTACCCGACGACCTGAGGGCGGAGACCCCCGAGGATGTGGGGACCGTCGTGCAGCTCCACTGGGACAAGCTCCAGGTTGGATCCTACAACGGCAAGCCAGCCTGGAAGCAGTCCTGCCAGGTGAGGGTGATGGACAAGCCGTCGGGAGAGCTGATCGAGACGCAGCCGTTCTGGGGCGGCGACCCGCCCTCGGCAATCGACTCGAATGCCTCGGCGGGCTGGGGGAGCAGACCAGACAAGGAGATCGTGGAGTTCCTCGGGACCTTGCCGCGACAGTGACGGCCTTCCACGGAAATGACATCCGCCCCGATAGGGACCACAGCTCATCTCACGCTTCGACGCTGCCGCCTCTGCTCCGAGCGCTTGAACGTGCACCAGCTGCGCAAGGGGATCTGCAACGGCGAATCCTGCAGGCGAACGGCGATCCTCGAGGAGCAGGCCGATAAGAAGCGCGCGCGGGCGGCGGCATTCGCCCGCGAGGGCGAAGCCTGGCTCCTCCACCTGCGGTCGCGTTTCGGGGAACGGATCGATCCGATGGCGCGTCTCGCCCTTCTACCGGCCGCCGACGGCGCTCTGGCGAAGCTTGCGGAGCGCCGAAAACAGGCATTCCGAACGCGGCTGCGCCAGTTGGTGAACGAGACCGCGGCGGAACCCGACGACGGCTCGACGACGGAGAGCGATGCGGCCACCGAGGCGAATCCGGTGCTACAGCAGGCTTGCGCGACTTGTCGCGGATACTGTTGCCGCAGGGGCGGCGAGCACGCCTTCCTGCGCGTTGCCACGGTGCGAAGCTACCTCCGCGCGCACCCGGCGGCGGGTGCGGATGACGTGGTCGCCGACTACGCAGGTCGCCTGCCCGCGGTGAGCTACCGCGGCTCGTGCGTCTTCCACTCCGAGCGCGGTTGCTCGCTGCCGCGGGAGATGAGGTCGAGCATCTGCAACGACTTCCTCTGCGACGGCCTGGCGGATCTCCGCCGGCAACTCGGCGAGGCACCGTTGAGCGCATTTGCGGTCGCCGGCGAGCCAGGAGACCTCCGGCGCGCGGCCCTCTTCGATGCGCAGAGAACTCGCCTCGACTTCCGCCGCCGGCCGCGCCGGCGCGCACCGGACGAATGAATCCCCATCGGGCGGAGCACGAGTCGGGGGCCGAGATCTCGTGGAAGTTCGCCGTCGCGGCTCAGACGTTGAACCCGCCGACCGCGGAGCGCGCCAGTGCGGCCAAGAGTGGCGCCATCGTGTGGACACCGGCATCCGGAACCTCGATCACGCGCCCGATCGGCTGGCCCCAACGGGCGATCAGCAGGTCGCCCTTGGCGCGCACGTTGGTTACGTTGGCCGCGTTGGGCGCCGGTATGGTGACGTCGACCTTGGCGCCGAGGAGGAGCCCGGCGAGCCCACCCGACACACGCGACACGCCAAACAGCCCGGGTGCGTTGAAGGTGAGACCTACCACGGGCACCGTGGTCACGCGCGCCGCGACCATGGCCGCCAGTGCGCCGCCGAGGGAGTGACCCGTGACCACCAAGCGCTTGCAACCCATCTTAGCCAGTTTCTGCCGTGCCGATGCGAAATAGCTGAACGCGTCGCCGAGCTGATCGGTGGGCAGGCACTGCCTGAGAATGTCCACGTCCGCGCCAGTCCAGTCCTCCCGCTCCAGCGACCCCCGAAAGGCGATCACGCCGACGGCCTCGGCGCGATAGGTTGCGCCGAAGAAGCTGCTCCCGGTCCCACCCGAATCGACCGCATGGAAGCCGTCGACGGTCGCCACCCGTTCGTCGTAGACGTTCTGCGCCATTTTGGCGCAGGTCAGTATCGTCGGCATGCTCCCTCCCTGTCCTTCGCGACATCCCGCGAAACGGGGCGTTATCCCTCCCATCGATGAACTGTCAAGCGCGTCGGCCACACCATGGTCACGCAGGAGAAGCCGACAAGGCGGTCGCGGCCGCCGCACCCCAGCGCTCGTTCGAGCTTCCCCGCCGACCCAGCCGCTGGCGGAGTTCCCGAAAGGAAGAGGAGGAACGCCGGTAGAGACTCCAAGCAAGGAGGGCAACCAACGTGTCCGTCACGAGCGTCGCATCCCGCTTGTCCAGCCCTTCTCGATGGACGGCGCAGCGGGTCACGCGCCGAGCCAAGCGCCGATCGAATACGAGGCCGCGTTGGCCAGCGCGGAGGCCGCGAGCGCTCGCGACCCGCTCATCTCTGGGAAGACGAATCGATAGAACAGGAACTCGCCGCCGATGGCCCAGGTCTCTGCGGCCACGAGATAGGCGGGTCGTGGCCAGCCGAAGTCGGGAATGATGAACCACACCGCCGGGTGCGTGAGAACCTGGGCGAAACAGACGGCCTGCGCCCGTCGCAACCTGCCGGCAAGGCCGGCCAGTAGTGGGATCGCCACGACGAGTTCGATCACCAGCGTCAGGGAAAACGCCCGCGACCAGGCTGCGACGATGCTCATCGCCGAGCCTCGCGACGAACCCAAAGATACGCGAGCATGGCGAGCTCCAAGTACGCGTGAAACGCGCCGAGCGACAGATAGGCGCGTTGCGTGCGCGGGGCATCGAAAGCCGCACAGGCGAGCGTGAGCAGCGTGAGTGAGCCGACCAAGCCAAGTCCCCAGGGACCGAAATCGCTGAGCAAGGAGCGGAAGCTCATGCGAAACGTCGTAGTACCTTCGCTGCGTTGCTCGCGCTGCGGAACGACGACGAGCCAGGTGAGATAGTGCGCTGCCTGCAGGAATAGGAATGCGGTCGTCAAGCCGATGGCGAAGTCGGCGCGCAACCCGGGAGCTACCAAATCCGCAACCTCGAGCAGATGCAGATCGAAGGCACGAACTCCGGTCGAGGCCAGGCTCGCTCGATAAAACACGCCCGAAGCGAGCGCGAGGCCGACGCTGAGGATCACGGCCAACGGCGCCAGCAACCTGCTCCGTCGAGACGAGCAGAGCAGAAGCAGGAGCAGCAACGCGACGAGGTTGTGCCCGTGCAGCAACGCGAGCCGCGCTGCATCTGGAAACTGCAACGCCAACGCGCCGAGCGCCGCGATGGCGCCGGCCGCAACGGGAGCGCGCAGCCGAGGAACGTCAGCGCCTGCAGCGGCCACCCCGAGCAACGCGAAGAGCGTGCCCAGCGCAAGCTCCATGCGTGGATCTGGCCGTGATCCGGTCAGGCTCGCACCGGCGTTCAAGAGAACGAGGGCGCCTGAAAACACGCAGATGGCCCCGACCCACCAGCGCGGCAGCGCGCGACGTAGTACCAGGTAGCGGAGATCCGCCGCAATGTGCGCCACGCCGAACACCACCGGCCCCAAGATGAACAGCGGAACCGGAAGGTAGACGGCGAGCGTGCATGCAACGGGCGCGTGCACGCTCACCAGTGCGGCGAACCGGTGTTCGCGCTTGGTGAGCACTGCGGCCAGGAGCCGACCTTGCAAGACCAGCCGCAACCACGCACGGCGCGCCTGATCGAGCGGCAAGAGCGTGCGTTCGATCGCGAGAACGAGCTTCATCCGGCTCAACGGCGACGGCGAGCGGCGAGTAGGCCCGCGATTCCCAGCGCGAGCATCAGGCCACCCATGCTGCGTTCGCGGCCCGCGTTGGCGAAGCGGCAGCCGCCGTTGTCGTGCTTCTCGGCGGTGTCGCCTCCTGTTCCTTCCTCGCTCACGGCAACGCAGCGGTTGCACTCGTACGTCATCGGGCCTCCCGGCGTCGCCCGAGTGCACGTCGATTTTCTGCACGTGCCGGTTTGGTCAAACGTTGCCCCCGCCGTCGAGCACGCCTCGCCCGCGAGGCGGCAACTGTCGCGGGGCGCGATATCCGCGCAAGCCGGTGGCGTGACGACCCAGCTCGCACCCAACATCAATCCAGCTACGAGCCACCCTGGAATCTTCATTTGCGGGCCTGCCAGGAAAACGCTCGCAACCACCGGCGCCAGATCGAAGGGCGATCTCCAGTCGCGCGTCGTTTTCGCTTTCGCCCGAAGCTCTCGGCGGCGAGCACAAGCCCTTCCCGATCGATCCGCTCCAGAGCCTCGCATTCCGCTTCGCCGAGCCCGGCGGCCCGGGCGACGGCTCGCGGTTCGGCGAGAAAACGTTGCCGCGTTTCGCCGTCGGTGTAGAGCCGGGCAAGGAATGCTTCGAAGGCCGGCGAGCTCACGCCACTGCCTCCGTGCCGAGGCCAGAATCGAGCTCCGACTTGCGTCGGCGACGGCCGCGCGCCAAGACCTGACGGGCCCGGTCCAGCTCGCCGAGCAGAGCCGCGATCGGCGGATACTGCCCGTCGCGTTCGAGGATCACGGTGAGCGGACGCGGAGATCGCACACCAACCTCTGCAAGCAGATCGTAGACCGGCTCCGGCACTTCGTGGAGATGGTCGTCCAGCAGCCGTCCCGCGGGCAGCCGGCGGCCGCCGGCCAAATGCACGGCGGCGATGCGGTCAGCCGGAATCGCATCGAGGAAGCACAGCGGATCGAAGCCGAAGTTCGCGGCATTCGCGTACAAGTTGTGGAGATCGAGCAGCAGGTCGCAGTCGGAATCTCCGACGATGCCCGCTATCCATTCCGCTTCGTCGCAGTCGCTTCCGGGAGGATCGATCAGCGTCGCCACGTTCTCGATCAAGGGGCGGCGGCCAACGACGGCGGCTGCGCGGCGAAGATTCGCGGCTGCACCAGCGATGGTCGCGTCATTGCGCGGCGGCGCCGCAAGGTGCCCGATCTCGAAGCCGCCGCCGCGAACGAATGCGAGATGCTCCGACCAGATCTCGGCCCCAACGCGGTCCGCCAGGCGAGCCATGAGATCCAAGTGGGTCGAGTCGGCCGGCACCGTGGACGCAAGACCCAGCAATACGCCGTGGAGCACCACAGGGACCTGGCGCGCCAACGTGCTCAGAGCGTTCAACGCTGCCCGGCCGGCCTCGAAGTAATCGTCGGCAATCACTTCGACCACATCGAGGCGATCGAGATTCGCGAGAATTCCCCCTGCCAGCTCCGGCCGCCAGCCAAGACCGAAACGGTCGGCCGGCGGCGTCATCCTCCGCACCCTCCGCAGCCTCCGCCGCAGCTGCCTCCCCCGCAGCTCGATCCGCACGCCGTGCCGCAACCACCGCTCGAAGTTGCGCTCGAGGAGGCCGCCTTAGGATAGAGCTGCTTGGCATGCGGAAAGCTGGCCTGCGGGAGAGCGCCGACACCGAACACGGCCGCCAGCAACGCGGCTTCGGCAGTCGCCCCGCCGGCGCGCAAACGCGAACTTCGGTCCTTCAACCCCGCAAACAGCGTCCGTAGGTCCGCCAGCAGGGCATTGCCGCGGGCGGTCCGGAAGCGATTGGTCAGGGCGAGTGCACAGCCGATGCCGCCGGCAGTCAGCAGCACCAACAGGAAGACGCTGTGCCGGCCGCGGGCGAGCGCGACGACGATCTTCGCAAGTGACACGCCGCCGAGAACGAACGCGGCCATCAGGAAGTAGCGCTGCCGGCGCTCCTTGGCGAGTGGATCGGGAAGTAGCCGCAAGCGCATCAGCTCGGCTTCGTAGTCGGCGCAGGCGCGCTCGATCAACGGGTCGTCGAAGATCGACGTCGCCGCGCCCGTCTCTTCGAACTTCCGGAGCAATGCATTCTCGATCGAGGCAGTCGTCTCCGCATCGATCTTCGCCGAGCTCTTGAGCTGCGAGCCGTCGACTTCCAGCAGACCCCGGTCGACGAGCGAGATCACCGCAACCCGCGCCGCCTCGTTCTTTCCTCCTCGCAGGTAAGCGATTCGGTAAGGGTCGTTGAAGCTGATGCGGGGGATCTCGCCCTTCTCGGCCTGGCCGAGAAGGGCCCACAGCGCGATCAGCACCGCGGCAGTAAGGCAGACATAGAACAGGAGGAACTGAGGTCCGGGAAGATCGAGCGGGTTCATACGGATCGCCTGCGAGAGTTCGGCTCACGTCAGATGATCGACCCGTGCGAGCATCCCCCGAGCGATTCCGATCAGCTGCTGGACTGTCGACGCCGCCGCCGATCCCAGAGGCAACCCCCGGTTCTGCCGCACCTCCGAAACGAGGCGAAGCGCCTCTTGCCATCCGCGGTCCGACGAAGACGTTGCGAACTGCGCGAGCGCCTCCCTACCGGGCAATGCCGGTTGCCCTTCGAGTTGGCGAAGGGTCGCGGCGCAGGAACGAAGCGGGCCCGCGGTCTCGGCAATCAAGAAGGTGAGCTGTTCTTCGCGGCTGCCGCGCAGCACATACTCCGAGCGCAGGCGCAGCACGAGGTTGAGCAAGACCTGCTTCAGGCGCGCGACAAGAAGAGGACGGGGAATCGTCCTCGCCGAGAAAGGATCGGTGCCCAGCAGAACGCGCCGGCGGCGGAGTATGTCGATGAACTTCTCGGGGAAGGCTTCGAGCGCGGCCGCGATCTCCGATTCGAGCAAGAACATCACCCGCAGGCGAATCGCCGCTTCGGCCGCCAGCAGGGGCTCGCGCAAACGATCCGCGCAGAGCGGATCGAACTCCGTCAGGACCAGCAGCAGGTTCACGTCGGAAGTCGCGCGTAGGCGGCCCTCCGCCGCGCTGCCGAACAAAACCGCGGCGCGAAGCTGTCCGTCGAAACCCTGACCCGCCGCAGCGAGAAACTGATCGAGAAATTGCGGCACCGGCGACGGGAGATCGGACAGGTCCGCCAAAGTCCATCCTGAGATCATCTCGTTCCGCTCTTCTCCCTCGCCCCCGTATTCGGAGTCAAGCCACTGCTCAAGCCATGGGGTGTTCGGGCGCACTGCCCGACCGCACCCGGCGTCATGGAGGGAGACGGAGCCGGCGTGCGGTCTCGACTCATTGCAGCCGCACGAGGATGAGTCTACCCGTGATGTCGCGATCTGTCCCCAAGGCGCCGCGGCCCGGCACGGCGCGCAGCTCGAGCCGGTCGCCTCGGACACAGTAGTCGAGGTGGATCCCGCGCTCGAGTCGGACCGCCGTTGCGTCGACCGTGTAGGAGCCGGCGTCGGTCATCGATCTGCCGCCGAGCGCGTGTGAGCACACACATTCGTCGCTGCCGGTACAGGTCACTGGGTGGTCGGGCTCTCCGGGAGCTCGCAGCAGCCGCCGCAGTTCGGCCTCGACCGCGGAGCACGACGTCACCCGCCTGCACCCCGACGGCACACGGGTCAGCCAGTCACCACTCGCCCGCAGATCGACGGAGTAGCTCCCGTCTTCGCGAAACCAGTACATCCCGTCCAGGCGCAATCGGGTGAGGTCGATCTCCACCGCGCAGTCGCCCCACTCCAGAGTGCGAACGCCGAGCTCGTTGCCCACCACCTTCCAGCCGCCAGGCAGGCGTCCGCCGCAGGGGTCGAAGGGAGTCGGCGAGGTCGCGGTGCCGCACCCCGCGGCCGCGACGGCGACGAAGCACGCGGCCAATGCCAGGCCAGCGCGCGCGGTCATCCGCGCGACAGAACCCGCCAGACCTCGAGAGCGATCGCAACCGAGGCGAAGATCAACGTCAGACGCAGCCAGGTCCGCCGGCGCGGGTCGAGTTGTCGCGAGCTCTGCAGAACGTCGCGCTGCACCAAAGCGACGAAGATCACCGCAATGGCGGTGAAGATCACGGGCACGGACACGGAGGCACTCGCGGGTGGGCGCGGCTCGGTGCCGCCACCCGGACCCGGTCAGCGAATCCCGGAAGGAAGCGGAGCAGGAATGCGGGGACGTTCGTCAGCCGGCGGGGGGCTGAGTGGGTTCCGTTCACCGCGCGAGCGTGCCCTCATCCGGCTGTGCCGGTCAAGCCCGGGATTTCCCTTACGGAGACTCCTGGCAGCCGCTGGTCTCGACGCGAGCGGCGGCGATTCGGCAGCCGACCTGCCGCGGCCAGCAGCAGCGGGAACACCAAGAGCAGCGTGCTTCCGCCCGCGCCGCCGCTCGAGCATCCGCCCCCGGACGCCGGAGGATGGCCAGGGGGCTCCAGATCGGCCGGGGTCGGCGTCGGCGTCACCGTTCGGGTCGGTGGCGCGGTGGGCAGCTCGGTCGGAGTCCACGGCGGCGTCGGTACCTCCGCCTCTGCGACGGAAATCGGGTACGGGGGCGACGTCGCCGAGTTCGGAGGTCCGGACGTGAAGTAGAGCGTCTGCCCGGTGAGGGTGTCGTAGCAGCGAAGCTCGGTGCCATAGCTCACCTGCAATGCGATCTGCGCGTCCCCCGCGGCCACGGCGGTGAGGTCGAATTCCGCTACCGAGCCCGCGCTCATCGGCCCACAGAAAAGCGACCCGGCCCCCACCAGCTCGACTCCGGAAAGGCTGAAGACGTTTGCCGAGTTCGGGAACGAGATCCTTACCGCATCGCCGACTCGCGGCTGCTCCGGCTGCACCCGCACGCCCAGGAAGCTGACCGAACCCCGGATCTGCTCGCAGGCGACCGAGCTCTCGGGGGTTTGCGTGGGCGAGGGCTCTGCCGTGGCTGTCGCGGTCGGGACGTCGCTGGCAGACGGACTGGACTCGCTCTCCCCCGTCGGGGTCACCGTGGAGGTCGGGGCCCACGGCGGGGTCTCCGTGGGAGTCGCGGGAGCTGTGCGGACCTCCGTCGGGGTGCGGGTCGGCTCCCCCGGATCGACGCTGACGGAGTACGACGGCGAGTCCGCCGAGCGGGTCGGCCCGAGCTCGTAGTACAGCGTCTCGCCCGTACGGGTGTCGTAGCAACGCCTCTCCGTGCCGTAGTACACTCGCAGCGAGATCTGCGCGCTGCCGACGCCCACTGCCCTGAGGTCGAATCTGGCTTCGGAACCCGACTGCATCTGCCCTTCGAACAGCGCGGAGGCCCCGTTCAGCTCGAAACCGTCAAGGCGATATACATAGGGAACGTACTGGAAGGAGATCTCGACCAACTCGCCCACTCGCGAGCGCTCCAAATCCGCCGAAAAAGATTCCGGCCAGCAGCCATTGTGTCCATACGGCAGGAGAGTCGGGCTGGGCGGCGTACTCGCCGTGAATCGCGCGGTCGATGGCCCGGATTCCTCGATCCACGGCATCGAAATACGCGCCGGCCTTGAGGCGTGGCTTGATCTCCTGGCGGATGATCGCGCCGCACAGCCCGTCGGGCAGAGCGCCTTCCACTCCGTAGCCGGCATGGATGCGAACCCGGCGCGGGCTCTTCGAGATGAGCAGCAGCACTCCGTTGTCGGGGTCCGCCTGACCAAGCTTCCATGCGGAGAACACCTCTTGCGCGTACTCGACGTCACTCAGGCCATCGAGAGACTCGACCGTGAGCACGGCGATCTGGCTCGACGTCTCGCGCTCCTGTCCGAGGAGAAACGAAGTGATGCGAGCCTCTTCCTCGGAGGTCAGGAGGCCGGCATGATCGCTGACCGGTCCGACGAGGTGAGGAACCGCGGCGGCAGTTCCAGCCGTGTGAACCGTCAAGATGACGAGTGCCGCAAGGACTCGGACGCCGAAGGTATCGCGCATCTCCGTATGCCATCCCCCCCACCGCGCGTGGTATCGGCGTCCGGGTCGCCGCTCAAGGCAGAGACTTCGCGGTCTCGCCGGCGCGCTCGGGACGGCACCCCGCGCGATCCTCGAGGCACGTGTGTTTCTCTGTGTCGGCGGCCTGCGGGTCGAGTCTCGACTTTGGCGACCCCAGCAGTCCGTGCCGTCGAAGTGAGGGCGAGTTCCGCCGGCGCTCACTCAGCGGTGGGCGCTCGTTCTGACGACGACACGCGTTGCGTTCCGACGTCGGTCTCCGCGAGCAGTTGTCGCGCCGCCCCCGTCAAGGGCGCTCCCTTGTGCGCCAGAAAGCGAACCACGTCGGCGAGGGCTTGCCGGCCCCTGCGACCGCCGATGGCCAGACTCTTGACGCCAGCCCCGAAGGTAACGTCGCTGTCCTTCCAGGACAGGATCAGCTGGTTGGCGAGCTTGCCGAGCGTGAGCACGTCGGCGCTCTCGATCTCGTCGTAGCGGCGTCGTTGCTTGCGGAACACACGCAGCTCCATGTCGCTCTCGTACAACTGTAGCGAGCACCAGCCCTGGCTGTATCCCCAGGCCCACCAGCGGGGCATTCCCTTGCCGCCGTGGTAGGCGGTTTGGATAGCGATCTCGAGACCCTCGGGCGGGAGCGGGCTCGGCAGGTATGGCGGCCGGGCGTAGGAACCGGCTGCGGGGACGGCCGACGCCACCGACGTACGGCGTGAACCGGTGCGCCGATTCGCCACCGCCCGGATCCCCAGCAGCACGCCGGCCAGTGCTGCGAGCTGTGCCAAGTCGCCGGCGACCGCGCGCCAGTGCTCCGCCGAACCGCACGCCGCCTCCCCTGCGATGCAGGGCAAGCCCGCCCAGACGACGATCCACAGCAGTTGCACCCCCAGGAAGATCCCGAGAACCATCAGCATCGCGACACGCTCCTTGGCGACTATCGCCTCGCCCCACGAGTCAGGATCTTCCCTGGTCGGTCCCTCCGCCCGAGAACCGGCCACCCGGCGGAGCCAACACGCCTCACTCCACGAACGTCGCCTTCACCCGCTTCGAGACGCGGAAGTAGACGATCCAGAGCGCGGCCAGGAAGCAGACGCGCACCAAGTTCGGCACGGCCATCGGGTCCGGCTCGAGGCCGGGGATCAGACCGAGCAGGATGTGATCGGCGGTGGCGGTCAGGGCCTGCCACGCCAACCAGATCGTTACCAACGAGGGCGTCCGCTGCGACTTGCGGAGGAAGTACACGAGGGTGACGATCCCGAGTACGATTGTGACCAGGTTGGCGACCAGCTCGAACGTGATCAACGGCGCCCACAACGGGTGATAGATCTCCGTGCCCGGGGTCGTGAGCTCCGCCCAAGATCCGTCGCTCAGCAGAGGCCCGAGCTCCCGCGCGCTTTCCGCGAGCACGCGGACAGGGCCGATCAACAACTGGAGGAGCATGAGAACCAGCCAACCCCCGATGCCCCTCGGACCATCCGTTTCCTGGGTAACTCCGACTTCCAACGTTCCACCTCCTGCGCAGCTCGGCCACAACCGAGAGGCGACAGTCTGCTCACTCACCTGGAGCGTTCCATCTCATGGAACAATTGTTCACCGGGTCGTGAATCCGCGCACGGCTGGTCGCTCTGCGGGGCGGAGTTCGTCGACCGCCACGGCAAACGAGACGCGGAGCGGCTTGTTGATATGCCCCCGCCACGTGTGGCAAGGCTGCGCCGACGGTACTCATGCGGGCGAGGGAAGGCGGCAGCGCAACGGCGGAGCAGACCCCTGTCGGTCGGAGTCTCGCGCGCTCAGGTCGTTGGAGTGGCGTGGCGTCGCGGGTCTTGGCCGCGGTCGTCGCGATCAGCGCGGTCTCGCCCGCTGCAGCACAGCCACCGCCCGAAGCACCTGCCACCGCACCCGCTCCAACTCCGGTCCCGACGTCCCTCACGCATCACGTGCCGCGCGGCGCCGTGGCGGCCTTCCTCGATCTGAACGACCGCAGCGCCTTGGCCGAAGCGAGCTTCTACCTCGACCTGCGCCGCCTGCCCAAGAGCGCGCGGCAGACCGCAGGGCCTCGCCTCGCCCGCCAACTGGGCGCGGTGCTCGAGCGCGGCTGGCTGGGGGACCTCGACTCGCTCAGCGATGCGGCCGAAGGGGACGCGGCGGACGACCTGCCGAAGGACGTGGATCGAGTCGGCGTGATCCAGACCACGGCCGGGGCCACCCCTATCTTCGTCCATCGCGTCCGGGAAGGCGGCGCGTTCCTGTGGAAGTTCACGCCCGACACCATCGCCAACTTGCCGACGCTGTACGCAGAGCTCGGATATGGGCCGATCGCAGACCTGCTGCCACCGTTCTTCTCCGAGACGCGGATCGGGGGCGTCTTTCTCTGGCAGTGGGTCGGGCTGGTCGGGCTGTTGCCGGCGGCCTACCTGGCGTCGGCACTATTGACGGTGATCGCTCTTCGCCTCGGCGCCGCGTTCGCGCGCCGCACACGCAACCGAATCGACGACCTGGTCGTGGCTCGCGCGCGGCGCCCGCTGCGGTGGATGATCGCCGCGCTGGTATTCTACCTCGGCACCTCCTATCTCTCCCTCTCTCTGCGCACGGCGGCGGTGATCGCGACCGTAGTGCTGCTCTTCGTCACGCTCGAGGCCACCCGCCTGGCGCTGCGGCTGGTGGACGTCGGCGCCACGGTTCTCGTCGCGCGAGGGCACACCCTCAGCCCTTTCGTCCCGCTGGGTCGCCGCACGCTCAAGGTGCTGCTGATCGCGATGTTCGGCATCGGCGCGCTTCAGGCCCTGGGGTTCAGTATCACAAGCCTCCTCGCCGGGTTGGGCATCGGCGGCCTCGCGATCGCGCTCGCGAGCCAGAAGACGGTCGAACACCTGTTCGGCGGCGTGACCCTGGTGGCCGACCAACCCGTGCGCGTCGGCGACGCCTGCCGCTTCGGCGACAAGATCGGCACGGTCGAGGACATCGGCCTGCGCTCGACGCGCATCCGCACCATCGATCGCACCGTCATCTCGATCCCCAACGGCGAGTTCTCCTCCATCCAGATAGAGAATTTCAGCCGGCGTGACCGTACCCGACTGCACACGACCTTGAGTCTCGGCTACGACACGCCGCCGGACGTGATGCGACGCGTCCTCGCCCGCCTCGAGAGTCTGCTCGTCTCGCGAGCGAAGTTCGATCCGGCGACCGTGCGCGTGCGGCTGACGAACTTCGGCACGCACGGGTATGAGGTCGAGTTGGTCGCCTACCTCGTCACCCCCGATGCCGACGAATCCGCGGCGATCCGGCACGCCCTCTTCCTCGACGTCGTCGACCTTCTCGCCGCGGAGGAGGTCGAGTTCGGCGTCCCGCGCGATCTCAAGGATGCGCCGAACGCAATCCTGACGGTCGCGGAGCGCGCACGGACCGCACGCAACCCGTAGCCGCGACGAGCGGCTGCAAGAGGGGGGGTTGAGAACGACCGCCGACGGCTATGCCAGACACCCGCGATCCCGACCCGCGCCGCCTCCTCGCTGCGCGAGCGACGGCGTCTGGTGCGCAGCGGCCGACCGCTCCGGAGGAACTGAGGTTCAGGGGCGGCTTCCGCAGCGGCCTGTGGAACAACGTCACCTGGCCCGGCGCACGGCTTGTCGTGTCCAGCGACAGCCTGAGCATCTCCAGCGTCTACGCATCGTTCCGCTTCACTCCGGAGGACGTCGTCGACCTGGTGCCTCACCGCGTCATCCCGATCCTCGGAGAAGGAATTCGTGTGATTCACACGCGCACCGATTGCCCTGAAGAGATCGTCTTCTGGCCAATGCGGAAGCCGGCTCAGGTCATCGAGGCAATCGGCAGCACCGGGTTCGAGGGCCGCGCATCGAGGACGGCCCCCGATAGAACCGGCTCACCCTACCGACGGGATACCCGGCTGTTCGGTCCAGTCGTTCCCATCGGCCTCTACCTCCTGCAGATGTGGGGGTTCGGGTGGGATGTCAAACACCCGGAACTCGTGAACCTCCTCGTGCCGGCATTGATCTTCCTCGCTACCGTGGCAGCCAAACCGGCACTAGCGCGATCCCCCTGGGCGCAGTCGTGGGCGACAGGACCTACCCGTCCGCTGGTCCAGATCCTCCGAATCCTCGCCCTTTCGCAGTGGACGACCGGAGTGGTGCTTCTCGTACTTGTCGCCGAAGTGGTCTTCGGACTCTGAAACCACGCTGTCCTGTATGACAGCCGGCACGAGGTGGAATGCCCGACGCCCGCGCGGTCGGTGCGCTTCCGGCGCCCGTTCACCGCTTCGTGGTCTCAGAACGTGGCGCGATCGGATTTCCTCCGCTCGAACTCCCGCAGCTCCGCGGCTCGGCGTGCCTCGTAGATTGCGTGTCGGTCGTGGTCCCCGAGGCTGGCGTCGTTGAAGACCAGGCTGACGAACTCGACGCGCTCATCCTCGCCACGCCTGAAATGGACCTTGAAGAAGGCGCCCAGCGGGCCGTACGCCGTCACCGGCGCCACGGCGCTCTGCAGGTAGTAGGTCGCCCAGTAGGCGCCGGAGTCACGCCCTTCGTCGGGATCCCCGTACTTCTTCCTCAGGTCCGCCAGCAGAGCCTCGGAGGTCGGTCCATTGCGGAGGTGCTGCTCGTAGACCAAGACGTGCAGCCGCCCTCCGCTCTGCGTGGACGCGAACTCGCACTCGAGCATGGCGCCGTCCCGCAGGATTGCCTTGACGCGGCGGCGTGCATAGGGGCTCTCGGCGACAGTGGGGGTTGGGTCGGGCTGCCAATGCTCCACCTGCTCCCCCAGCGTCGCCCGCACTTCGTCGAGTTGCATCCACAGCCGGACGCCACGCACGTCGAAGTGGGCTCTCGTCGGACCCAACGCCCGCCCGCGCGCAAGGGCGGCATCGCGCGCCTCTTTCGCCCGCCGCTCTTCGTCCGCCTCGGCGGCCGGGTTGCGGTAGGAGCTGATCCTGTAGGGCTCCGTGCGTACCGCGATGTCGGCGGAGGCCAGAATCGGTTCGATCCGGGTGCTGTTCGTGCTCACGCCCTTCTCCCGGCGATGGTCGCGCGGCACGACCGCAACGGTCACCTCGCTGGCATCCGGACAGATGCTCTTGTAGGCACGCGCGGCCTTCTCCATCGACTCCTGGATCTGGGCGCCCGCGAGCGGCGACCAGTCGGGCTGCGCCACGATCAGGATCCGAGGGCGATAGCGACCGCAGCGCTCCAAGCGAGGGCTGTGGTCGAAACCTACGTCCAGCCAGGTCTCGCTGCCTCCCACCGCGGGCAGCCCGACGAGAAACGCGTTCCAACGGAAGCGCACGATCTCGTCATCGAACCTCGCGTCGCCGAGGAACACTCCGTCGCGAAAGTTCCCCTTCAGCGAGAGGGGGAACCGTTCGTCGTCGGGACCGAGTTTCATCACCAGCGCGGCCTCGCCCACGCCGTGCGCAAGACCGCCCCGGCACTCGCCTCGATAGCGGAGGCTGTTCTGCGGAATCGATCCGGGAACCCAGATCCGGCAGCCCGAATCCTGATCGAGCACGAAATGCGCCTCGCCGCGTGCGTGCGCCTCGTCATCCTCGTGCGCCGCTGGTGCCTCGGTCGGCGGTTCGGTACGCGGAGGCTCGCTCGACTCCGTCGGGTCGAATCCCGGCTCGGACGCGGCAATGTCGATCGCATCGTCAGTCCCCACCTCAGCCGGCACGTCGGCCCGCTCCCCCGTCGCCGGCTCGGATGGCGGCGCCGCTTCGCGCAACACGCCGCCGTCTTCCACGGGGGTTGCCGTCGCCGGGGTAGCGATCCGCGGGGCGGCCGCGCGAGGAGTCTCCGTCGCAACGACAACCGGATTCGCGACGTCGGCCTGGTACTGCCGATAGACGTAGAGGAGCGATCCGGCGAAGAGTCCGACGACGATCGCGATCATGGCCAGCCAGGCGGCGAAGGCATTGCCGCTCCTCATGTCTTCAGGACCCTAGCGTGCGCGAATTTCGATGTCGACGAGACTCGGAGATGAAGCAGCCGCGCACCGCGGCGTGATATCGCCATCGACTCGGCGGGCGCTGGTATGCTACCGGAGCATCGCCGTGCAGTGGTTCCAGACCACCATGGAGACGAATCATCCCCGCCTTGGCGAGCTTCGTAGGCTCATCCGCCCCGCCGCGGGGGCTCGACCCGGGTGCGCGTCCCTGCTCGCTGCCCTGGTCACCACCGTTCTCGTGTCCGGTGCGATGCCGCCGAGAAGCGGTGGAGCGGAGCCGACCAAAGTCGCGGGCGATGCTGCCGGCGAATCGGCCGCTGCTCGGAGAGTGCGCGCGATCATCCAGGAGCAGTGGGGGCTGACGTCGGAGGACGTGACGCCGGGCGCATCGCTGGTCGACGATCTCGACGCCGACGAGTTGGATTTCGTCGAGCTGGTGATGGCGCTCGAGGAGGATTTCGGGATCGAGATCTCGGACGAGGATGCGGAGAAGCTGGTCACCGTTCGCGACGTCGTGAGCTGCGTCGAAGCGCGGATGCAGCAGGCACCCAGGCTGGCGCCGAACGCCGGAGCAGCGAGCGACTACGTCGAACCGCAGTCGAAGCTGAGTCTGCCGAGCGTCATGGGTGGGATCCGCAGGGAGTACGTCAAGGACTACGCTGCGGAGAACGGCGCACCCGAGGCGGGGGTCGGCATCTTCTACAGCACGGGAGAGGTGAAGGCCGACGTCTTCGTCTACTCCGGGGGGAGAGCACACGTCGAGTCGGGGATCGCCTCGGCGGCGGTGCGGGACGAGCTGGCCGAGGCGAAACGCGGCATTCGTCGTCAGCCCGCGTACGAAGCCGTCGAGGAGCTCGGCCAGAAGACCGTATCGCTGAAGTCGCCTTGCGGGATGATCGAGCTGCTCCAGGCCGACTTCCGCATCCGCGATGCGAGCGGCCGCAAGCGCTCTCATCTGTACCTGACGGGCTTCGCCGACCGCTTCCTCAAGGTGCGCATCACGTATGTCGAGGGTGCCGCCGGCGCGGAGGCGGCTCGCGACGCGTACCTGGCCGACCTCGGCGAGCGGATCGGCGCGGCCATGCGGTCGGCCACGGGGGCGTGCCCCGCCGCCGGCGGCTCGGTGCCGAAGCCGAAGTGAAGGCGGAATGTCGGGCGTGTCCTCGGCCGTTCGGGGAAGCCGCTCGGTCCGCTGCGGCACTCCGCATCCAGTCCTTTCCGCGCGAACCGGCCGGAGGGGGTTCACTCGGTCCCGGCCGGCGTCAGTTCCTGACGAGTTGCAGAAGTAGGCTCGTCAGCCGCAGCAGGACCAGCAGGCCGATGAAGACCGCGGCGACCCAACCGTACGCCTTGAGCCAGCCGTCGATGGTTCGCCCCGAGCGAAACAACAGAGCGGGAGAGCTGAGCAGCGCGAGCAGCGGCACTGTCAGAATCGCCGCCGTGATCAGCGAGCTCACGAACGCCAACGCAGGGTCGTGAGTCTCGCGAGTCGCTCTGTAGCCCGCGTCGGCGAACGTTGCCATGGCCAACAGCGATGGCACCACGAAGCGCCGGCGGTTGGACCATTGACCGTTAGTCTGCACTTCTGTCTGCACCCGAGAACCTCCCATGCCAAGGGCGCGTGACTTCTCCCGGAACGGTTGTTCCGCGGGGTGGAACGAGCGCTGAGCGTCACCAGCCCGTCGAGTAGTGGGAGAGACTACCCCCCCGCCTGCTGGACGATGAACGGCGCCCAGATGCGGACGGGCGCGACGGCCGCGCCGCTGCTGTTGGCGTACTGCTCGCGCAGGGACTGTATGGTGGCGAGTTGCGCATGTCGCAGCGCCTCCGGCGCGCTCTGGCCAGCTTCGTGATCGCGATAGAACCGTTCCATCTGCTCGAGAGCGACGCGATCGCGCACCGGCCAGAGCGTCATCAACAGATTGCGAGCGCCGGCTTGCACGAAGGCCCGCCGCAGCCCGTAAACGCCCAAGCCGAACCGCAGGTCTCCGCGCGCGGAATCGCACGCAGACAGAACGACGAGATCCGTGCCGCGCAGATCCATGCCGCTCACCTCCAGCGCGGTGA
>Ga0268299_1001518_pt1 | contig 39702 bp, 39 predicted proteins | sample NOBtaG_FD_193484 | JGI IMG/M metagenome (GOLD analysis project Ga0268299, IMG submission 193484) | Activated sludge microbial communities from bioreactor in Nijmegen, Gelderland, Netherland - NOB reactor | ecosystem: Engineered > Bioreactor > Aerobic > Activated sludge | place: Netherlands... | reverse complement strand
GCTTTATGGGTCGCTGCCCATCCTGTGGCGAATATAACACGATGATTGAGGAAGTCGAGGAAGTTAAAAAAGCCTCACCTGCCGCCAAACATCCCTCGCCTGCCTTGCGAACCGCCCCGCAGCGTTTGACCGAGGTCAGCGCGGAAGTGGGAGAACGGCTGTACGTGCCTGTCGAAGAATTCAGTCGCGTTCTCGGCGGCGGCATCGTGCCAGGGAGCATCATTTTGTTGGGCGGGGAGCCTGGAGTTGGCAAGTCAACAATTTTGATTCAGTTAATGTCACTATTAGCAGATGAAGTCGGCACGGTGCTGTATGTCAGCGGCGAAGAATCGGCTCGGCAGATCAAAATGCGCGCGGATCGGCTCGACCTCCACGCTGAAGATTTATTTTTGCTGACCGAAACCAACCTGGGCAGCATTTTTGAACACGTCAATCAGGTGAATCCGATGATTCTGGTCATCGACTCGATTCAGACGACCTACACCGAAGACAGCGAATCATCGCCGGGGAGCGTGACGCAGGTGCGCGAGTGCGCCAGCCGTCTACAAGCCCTCGCGAAATCAAGCGGAATCAGCGTTTTTCTGGTTGGACACGTCACTAAAGAAGGCAATATCGCTGGCCCGCGTGTGTTGGAACACATCGTCGATACGGTGCTGTATCTCGAAGGCGATCCATTTCAGGCGTTCCGGCTGCTGCGAAGCGTGAAAAATCGCTTTGGCGCGACCAGCGAAGTCGGCGTTTTCGAGATGGGCAGCGGCGGCATGACCGAAGTTTCGAATCCATCCGAGGCATTTTTGGCGGAGCGGGTTATCAATGCGCCGGGGTCAGCAATTGCGATCACGATGGAAGGCACACGCCCGCTGCTGGTGGAATTGCAGGCGCTCACCAGTCCAACCGCTTTCGGCAACCCACGCCGCACCCCCAACGGCGTCGATTTTAACCGTTTGCTGCTCATCAGCGCCGTCTTGAGCAAGCGCGTCGGCCTGAAGCTGCATGAGCAGGATATTTTTGTCAACGTCATTGGCGGCTTGAAGGTCAGCGAACCCGCGTCCGACCTGGCAATGGCAATCGCGATGGCATCCAGCTACTACGACAAAGCTGTTCCGGCTGATCTGGCGATTGTCGGCGAAGTCGGCTTGAGCGGCGAACTGCGCACTGTCGGTCAGTTGTCGATTCGGCTGAACGAAGCGGCAAAATTAGGCTTCAAACGCGCGCTCATCCCCAAAATGCGCCGCAAAGTCGAGGACGTGCCACCGACCATCAAGCTGATCGAAGTGCGAAATCTGGCGGAAGCCTTAGCCGTCGCCGTGCCGAAGGAGTAGAATCTGTGCTAGGATGAAACTGAAATCGAACAGGAGGCATTCAAGTGGTTGCCGCAGAAAAATCGCAACGAGAAATCATCCGTAAAGCAATTGATGAACTTTCGCCCGAAAATCTAAAACAAGTTGGAGACTTTATCGCCTACCTGCGCTATAAAGAAGAACACGAAATGGATTGGTTCTATCGGCTTCAAGAACTTTTTGAGCCGGTGCGGGCAGCGGCCGACCAGATGAGTGAAGACGAAGTAAACCAAGTGATTGATGAGGCGATAGAAGCGGTGCGCCGTGAGCGAAAAGCTTAAAGTTGTTTTCGATACACAAATTTTCCTGAGAGCACTTATCAAACGGACATCAATAAGCGCAAAAGTTTCTTCAATAGAGTGGAAAGAGCATTACATCCTCTGCGTTTCCGACGCAATTGAAGCGGAAGTCACTGATGTTCTAACAAGACCGGAGATACGAGCAAGATTCCCTCAAATTACTGATGAACTTGTTGAGCAAACTTTAGCTGAAATTAAACAAGCCAACCGTATAAACGTTGAGGTTGTCGAACCGATTTCCCGCGATCCCAAAGACGATATGTTTCTCGCTTGTGCGAAAGTCGCCAAAGCAGATTATTTGGTCAGCGAAGATAATGATCTACTCGTTCTAAAACAGCACCACAACACCCAAATTATCAATGTCCTTGTCTTCCTATCGATACTGCAACAACACCGCGATACCCCGCCACCACACGAAACTTAAACGAATCTCAATCTAAACACTCCCCTGATGGCGTACATTTGTTAAAATAGATAAGACATCGCAGACATTTGAGGAACTTCGTCATGGGATTAATGACAAAAATTCGTAAACGCCATATCGCACTCATGGAGAAGACGTGCGACGTTCTCGGCAACCTCACACAGTCTCTTACACAAGAACAGGCAGCGACGCTCCGTGACCGCGACAACGGCTGGACGATTCTGGAAATCATGTGTCACCTGCGTGATTTTGAAGGCATTTTTTACGAGCGCGCCCGGATGATTATTGAGCAGGAATATCCGATGCTCCCCGGCTATGACCAGGAGGCGCTGGCGGCTGACCGCGAATACAATAAGCAAAATCTCGCCCAGGTTTTTGCCGAACTCAAAATAGCCCGCCAACGATTAGCAGAATTTTTTACAACATTACCAGACCCGGACTGGGAGCGTGCGGGAATGCACCCCGAAGAAGGCCATTTTACGATGACCGACGCTGTGATGCAGATCAGCCGCCACGACATCACCCATATCGAACAAATTACGCGAATCCTGGCGGAAGCGAAGGTCAAAACCTAGACTAGGCGTTCGTGCCGGAATGTTGTCATCCACACAGACCGGCACAACACGATATTGGTCAGACTGCTCACACGTTAACGTCGGCACATAGCGATTGTTGTGAACCCAATCAATCATTTCGGCGAGGGTATCGATGCGCCATGAGGTCATGGTGTTATGCTGGTTAATCGCTAACGTCTGCTGTCCATCTGGACTGAATGCGAGATGGGTAGGGAGTGTCTCCCATTCGAATCCCTCTCCTGCATACCAACGCCGCAGTTTTCGCCAGTTATCGCTATTCCATACTTCCAGGTAATAATCCGGCGTGAGCGTGAGCAGATGACCGTTTGTGCTAAAAACAGCATCGGACACATTATTCAGTATGCGCTTTAGCGCGGCGGTTTGAACATCCCACACAGCCACCGTGTCATTCCAGTAAACTGCCAGCGCAAGTGTTCCATCCGGGCTAAAAGCGACGCTGCTGACTGGCGGAATACTGGAATAACCCCGTAGGTCGATGTAGGAAAGACGCTGTTTTCGTTCCCCTGTATCGACCTGCCACAGCGTCACCGGGTTATCCATTGAACCCGTCATGAGTGTTTGGCTGTCCGGGCTGAAGGCTATCCCCGTAATCCTGCTTTCATGTGCATCTTCAATTTGATGGACAATATCACCGCTGGCGACATCCCACACCAGCAGAGTATTGGGCCACGTTCCAGCCGCGGCGAACTTTCCATCCGGGCTGAGAGCAACCGTGTTAATGATGAGTTGACCCTCGTCAAAATGCTGAATAAGTTCACCCTGTTCGACATCCCACAAGAATGCGCCGCCATTATTAAAGCCCATGAGCAGCCGTTTGCCATCAGGGCTAAGCGCCGCGCTGCTCAAGCCGCTTGTTTGCGAGTCGGGCTGTTCCTCAAATCGACGAATCGCCTCTCCGGTTTCGGAATCCCAAAGCGTGAAGCCATTTTCAATTGCCCCGGCTGCCCCGGCGGAAATTACCGTTTTACTGTCTGGCAAAAATGCGGCATATACCGGGCCAACGTTATGCCCCACAAAGCGCTGCTCCACTGTGCCAACCTGAAGGTCAAGCACCGAAGTGACCAGATTCGAAGTGACTAGATTCTCCTGATAGACTGTTCCAGCGATTGCTGTTTGTCCATTTGGGCTGAAGGCCAGCGCCGTACCATGTATATACGGGAATCGATTCAGGATTTCACCTGTCGCAATATCCCAAAGGATCGTACCATCGGCATTGGAGAGCAATTTTCGTCCATCCGGGCTGACCGCTAAGGCCGAAATCGGAATAGTGTGAGCATCGAATCGGCGCAAAATTTTCCCAGTTGCCACTTCCCACTGGAGAATCATGCCATCATATTCCCCGGTAAAAAATGAGCGTCCATCCGGCGCAAAGGTGACGGTCTGTAGCTGGCTCTCAAACCCGGTGTATTCCTGCAAAAGTTCGCCTGTCGTAAGATACCACAGGGCAATACGCCCAGGCTCACCCCAATAAACGCTAATCATGCGGTTTTGACCATCCGGGCTGATCGCGAAATCGTAGACATAATTGCCTGCGATAGCTGCAATATTGTCCACCAAGCGATCACGATCCACATCCCACACGACCAAACCCTCCATAGCGCCATCAGCGAAGTAAAGCATTCGCCCATCGCTGCTAAAAATTGCGTCTGGCGTTCGGTTCGATTCATAACCAGCCAGGGAAGCGATCTGCCGACCACTTTCGAAATCCCAGACCGCATAGGTATGCGCTTCAGATATTCCGGCTGACGCAAATAATCTGCGACCATCCGGGCTGAATTCGACACTCGTGATTCCGGCTGCCATATGTCCGAATCGTTTAATTTCTTCGCCCGTGCGAATATCCTTCACCACGATTTCGCCGCCGCTTGTGCCATAAATGAGGAGTTCACCCGCTGGATGAACCGCCATCCCCTCGCTTGTTAGCATGTCATCCAGCGAAATTTGATACCTGATCCCCGGTGCATAAGCAGCCTCAGAGAGTATCAATTCTGCCTCGGCAGGTGGATTTTCGATATTGACGGCCTCGAGCGCGATGGCAATTGCCAGATTCGATTCGCCTCGATCAAGCGCCTGCCGTGCCTGTGCCGCCAGCGCCAGACTTTGTAAAACGTCGGCCTGCCGTTGTGAAGCTGCCAATTCATTTTCTAACCCGCTGATCGTTGCCTGCGCCTGCTGATTTTGATCTTCGAGCGCCGCTTGTGTCTCGCTGGCAGCAGCAATCGTCGATTCTGCGGCCTGAGCCTGTGATTCGAGGACGGCTTGCGTGTCATTGAGGGCGGTAAGGGTTGATTCTGCGGCTTGAATCTGCGATTCCGATTTTGACCGCTGACCATCGAGGCCGCTGATCGTGCTGAGTGCGACAAACGCCACGACGAGGCTAAACGCCAGCAGCAAAATCAGACTGATGATGATCGCGTTTTTTTGATTGATTTTTTCGTCATTCATAACCGCCGCCCCCTTGCCGATCACGCTTATCTTGTAATCTAGCATAATGCGGTTATGTCGAGCCGAACGTCGAGGCTACGATTTCCCTACTTTGCGCGCATAGAGAATTACGCCGGTGTTGCGCAAAATTTTCAGTCGAACCAGCAGCCGATCCACCGCGCACAACGCCCGCAGCAGCGGCAGCGCCAGCATATCCGGCAGGTTCAGTTGGTGCGTGATATAGCCTGTAAAAGCCGGGGAGTCGATTCGGCGTTCGATCTGAAATCGCTGGGTAATGAGTTTTAGCCAATCGTGTTCGCGACCAGCGCCCTCAAACGGGGACAGCCCTTCGGCCTCGATGCTGGCTTTAATGCGCGAGGGCGCGCGTGTGCCGAAGCGAATCAGGCCGCTGATTTTGTCGCGATAGCTGACGTGCGTCGGCAGGATGAACATCAGGCCGCTGGCGACGAGCGCAGTTGACATTTTTTCTTCGCCATCCGAATCCGACACCCACAGCAGGCCACCGGGCTTGAGCGCCTTGTAAATTTCATCAATAACGTGATCCATGCGCAGCAGATGATGCAGCGTCCCTTTCACGGCGATCACGTCATAGGTTTCGGCGGGCAGTTCCAGCGCGTTCAGATCGGCGGCGCGATAAGTGACGCTGCCGCTGACTGAATCGCGAATCGAATCAACATACTGGCGGGCAACGTTGAGCGATTTTTCGCTGATGTCGATGCCTTCTGCCTGTGCGCCGCGCTGTGCCATCGCCAATGTCAGCCAGCCGGAAGCACAGCCCAGTTCTAAAACGGTCATCCCCGGCTGGATATGACTCAAAAATTCGTCAATATCGCGGGTATGATAGACGATGTTGTGACGTAAATTGCGGTGATAACGCCAATCCGGGGGGACAGTTTGCGCCGAGCGTTCGGCATCGCTGCCCCAAAGTTCGGCTTCCTGGGCAAGCTGCTGCTCATAATCGCTCATATAGCACCTTTCGCTTTCAGATCATCCAATGCCCCGGTCAGCGCGCTTTCGAGCATTTTGAGCGACTCATAAACCAGACTCGACTGCATATCAAACGGCAGCGCTGTCCCCTCTTTCATGAGCAGAATCGTCGGGCGATTCGCGCCCCAGGCATATCCCAATTGCAAATAGGTGAGCGCATCGGCATTGTTTAAAACGACGATCACTGCCGAGGCCGTCGAAATCCGCACTTTTGCCTGGTTGAGCAGGTCTTCGTCGGCGATTGCGCCCTCAATGCGCTCACACAGCAGGCCGTGCGCATGAGTCGGCCCCTGGATGCCAAAGTAAAACACGTCTTCCAGGCTTTTATCCGGTGGCATGACGACAAAAGCGTGAGGTTTGGCGGGCTTGGCGGGCGTTACAACGTTGGCTTGTGGCGCGTCGGTGATTTTTAATTCATAGCCCCAGCCGGATTCCATCGGCGCAGCTTTCGAACCATCGGCGAAATAATCTTCTAAGGCCGCGCGAAGCCGTTCGACTCGGTTAGCGCTCATCTCGACAATCGTGATGCGCTGCAAAGCGGGTGGAATTTGACCGGACTGAATCGCATCGAAATAGCCGTTAACCTGTGAAATTAACGCCTCAATTTCGTCCAATCCGAAGCCTGGGCCGTGAATAGTCATCGCCAAGTGCTGCGTTTGCGGGGCGGTTTCAGCTAATAGGCCCAAAGTACGCGCGGAAAATTCGCGAAGCTGCTCATAACCCAAATGCCGGAGGATAGGCACACCAACAAAAAGTGCGTGTGCTGCTTTGACTCCGCCTTTCGTATCGACATAGAGAGAATCATCGACTTTGGGCCATGCCTGATCGATGGATACAGCCTGGGCAGCCATCAATCGAACTGCAACGATTTCATCTGCGCCGCGAAGTTTTTGCGTATATTTCAAGGCGATGACATCGGCGTCAATGCTGGTAATATCGCCCTCGACAACCGTAAACTGGACGGTACGCGGCTTCCCCGGCGCAATTTTCTGACGCAGGCTGTCTAAAAAGTGCTTTGATGGGCGCGAACGCAGCCCCGCGCGCAAATCCTCAAACTGGATATTCGCCAACCGCGACCAGGGATCACCCGCCAGCAGCGCCGGATAAAGTGGCTTTTTCTTATTTTCGGCGCGTAAAATTTCGCGTTCGACCCAATCAGATTCGTAGGCGTTCGGTGACATGACGACGACAAACGCGCTGCACGAATCGATATTTTTTTCGATGTCTTTCCACCAGCGCGCGCTCGGAGTCAACTGCGCTTCGTCCATCCAGACGGCGAAGCCCTCGTTTTCCAGCAGCGCCCGCAGATAGCGCACGAAATCAATATCTTCTTTGCTGTAGCTGATGAAAATATGCGACATAAAAATCCTCAGTCGATTTCCCGAATCATCCTGGCTGGATTTCCGGCGGCGATCACGTTTGGCGCAATATCGCGCGTTACGACGCTGCCCGCGCCGATGATGCTGCCCGCGCCAATGGTCACGCCCTTGAGAATCAACGACTGCATCCCGATAAACACGTCATCTTCGATCACGATGGGAGCGGTTGCGCCGTCCAATGGCAGATTGTGACGCGCCAGCGCATCCAGTGGGTGAAAATCGGTGTCGGCGATGATGCTGTTCGCGCCAACCGTCACCCGATTCCCAATCGTCACGCGCTGCTCGGCAACAATCGAGCCGCCTGTCATGCCAAAATCATCGCCAATTTTTAAGACCGCCCCCGGCCTGCGTGTGCTGAAAAAAACCGGACGATTCGGGCCAAGCGGATTGCTGCGGGCTGTCGAGCGCAGTTCCAGCCGTGCGCCAATCGTCAAGGTGCTGCGGCGGTGCTTCTGGATGATCGGCAGGCCGTACAGCCGCCAACCTGCGCCCCATGCCACGCCTGCCAGCACAAATTGTAAACGCGCCAGCGGCAGCAGCAGCAAGCGTTCGATTTCATTTCGCGCTTTCCAGGGCGTGTCCAATGTCATGCGCGCGGCGGAAAGCGACATCAGCGAATCGGGCGGCGCGGTTTCGTGATCGGGGGACATACGTTGCCTGTAGGGGCGTAGCGCGCTACGCCCCTACATCTCCTCTTCGATTTCTACGGTCATCGCCAGGTCGCGATCCGGGTTATGCTGGTCGAGCCATTCGTCGGCACGGGCAATCATCCACGCGCCCATTTCGGCCAGATAGCCAAGAACCTCCATCGCATCCATCGACGGGTTTTCGGCGTAACTGAGTGCCTGTCGCATCTCGACCACACGCTCTGGATAACGCTTGATAAAATATTCGTAACACAAATCCAGGTCGCGGGTATACACGCCTTCGTCCACCATCACCAGCGCGAACCCGGCGTGTAAAATGTGTTTCGCGACTTCCCGACACCAATAGGCGACATTTTCGGGCCTGGAATTTCGCTTGATTTTCGCAACCGCTTCGTCAATATCGAGCTTAATCTGCACCAGATCATCATTGGCGATGGCTGATTCGACCTTATAATCTGGCAGTTCGGGCGTAACATCGCTCCCCCACAGGCAAACGCTTTGCGTCTTGATGATAAACGCGCCGATGGAGAAACTTTCCGGGTCGGAAAAAACGTGATTATAGGGCCACAATTCCAGAACCGCGTCCGACAGCATAGGATATTTGGCGAGAATTTCATCCTCCGCAGGCGTAATCCAGTCCTGAAAAACGAGATCAGCATCGGCGGACTCGGTTAGCACGGCGAAAACATTCAGATTCGAGATATCCTCCACAGCCAACCCACGTGCAATCGACCCGATGACGTAAAGGCTGTGAATATCATTGGCAATATTGCTGGTATAAGCGGCGATGGTGTCGGCAATGATGGCGTCATAGGGCGATTTAATATTTTCGAGGCGGGCATCGTTGAGGATGTTACCCTCGTCGTCGAGACGCCACAGACGGCCTTTTCGGTTGGTCATATCCCTATCTTTCTGGCTGATCGCTTTTTATTTATTATATCAGGGCTAGACACATGCGGGACGGTAAACAGCGTGATACACTCACTCGCATAATAAAATCTTCTTCAACCAATAAAGGGATTCACATGGCGGAAATTATGCGCGAAATTGGCCGCGTGAAACAGGTACAAATTCAGCGTTCGTCGCTCAAACTGGGCGAAAGGCCGACCCGGATATACGATCCGTCGCCACTGCTGGTCATGGACTGTATCTCGGTCAATCCAAGCGGTGTTACGGGCCTGATGATGGATGGCGCGCAGATCATTGATGTTCATAACGTGCAGCACCCCGACACGAAAAGCTCAGGTAGTAATGGGGTTTCCGTCAGCTTTACCGGGCATTATCGCGAGATACGAGCGCAGTATGGGCCACACCTGATTGATGGCTGTGCGGGCGAAAATATCCTGATTGAAGCGGATCGCAAATTTTTACTGGCAGACCTCGGCGTCCGGCTGGCGTTCGAGAATGCCCACACCGGAGAAATCGCCTATGTAGACGATCTAATGGTCGCTGCGCCCTGTGTCGAGTTCAGCCATTATGTGAACAAGGCCAATTTGAAAACCGCGCCCCTGCCCGCCGACCAACTCAAGGCGACGCTGCAATTTTTGAATGACGGGCGACGTGGTTTTTACGCAACTGTCTTCAACACCGCGACGATTCAAGCGGGTGATCGCGTCTTTGCCGTGAAAATCGAAGGCAAATAGCCTCAAAAAAATTTGAGTTCCCCTGCTGTCACCGGAAACGCCAATTTATTCTCCGGCGGTGACAGCGGGCAGACCCAACGGGGGCTGTAGGCGCAGGATGGGTTGTAGGCATAGTTGAAATCCAAAAAGCCTCTTTTTGAGTTTCGTCCAGCGCCGACTGCGGGTGCGTTTTGAACAGCGAATCGCGCTGCTGGCAAAATTGTGCAAAAGCCGCGCCATCTTCGCGCACAGATCGATACATCTCACCTACACGCCGCCGATAGTCCAGCAGATCGAGTTCAGCGCTCATGCCGAAATGGCCTGGAAGCGCACCCCATGCGCTCGATTCATGTCAAACGAAAGTGGCTGATCGCTGGTCACTTTTAAGATATAGGGGGCATCTCCACGCAGCACGATATGTTGGCGCGCGTCCTCATCGGCGGGCGCAGTGAGTGTTAATTGCGCCTGACCGAGGTCGAATGATGTGGCATTTTCGCTGGCATCACCCTGGATACCGATCAGTTTTTGATATTGCTGTACGGCTGTGTCCAAATCCGACACCACGAAAATAACTTCGTTGACACCTGTGACACCATTGGCATGATGCGCCGTTGCCGCGTCGTCCGGTACGCGCAGATTTCGCGCTGTCACGTCGCGGATAAAAAATGGCGACATACTCGTGCCGATTATCGCCGATTCCCAGCGCAGTTCGACGCCATCCATGCGCAGGCGTCCACCTGGCTTTGCATCACTGATTAGCACACCGCGCTCACGCATCGCCGCTGCATCTTCGACAAGCTTCTCAGAAAGCAACGCATAGCCGACCAACCCTTCGCCACTTTCCAGCAAATCGCTGAAATTAGAGGCATTTACGCCGGGGCGTGGTGGCTTATTCGTCGGCGCAAGCAGTTCCAAATAGCTGCCATCCTGAAAACAGATCAGCGCGTTGTGGGTTGTGCCTGCTGCGTGTTCACCGCCATAAATGGTCGTAAATCCCATCGCGCGATAATCGGCGACGGCCTGATCGAGATTGTGTACGGCGATCACCGCATGGTCAAATCGAAAAGTCATAGCGCAGCATCCTTGAAAAATTTCGAGTGATAGTAACAGTGAATTTGAAGATTCCCAAAACAAGGCAATTTCTAAGGTACTTATCCCGTTCCCAGGTGGTAAACTAGAGATTGAAACAGGGATTAATGTTTGGATTGAGGTTTATGCGACTCGGTTTATTTTTTTTAATGTTATTCGTTCTTTCATCCGCCCCCCTTTCCGCACAAGTGGTTAACGCGCCCTGCGGTGTGGTCGATTCAATCGATTATCCGATTGATGGATTGGTGCAGGGTTATGATGATTTCGCTCTGTTCCGTCCGCGTTTTGGCGGCAATCATACTGCCATCGATATCGCCTTTGACCGTTGGGGCGACCCGGTACACGCCGCCGCGCGAGGCCGCGTTACCTATTCCGACCCCGCCGGATGGGATACTGAAAAAGGCGTGGTCATCGTCGAACACACGTTTCCCGATGGCAGCATCGCTTACAGCGTCTACGGGCATATGGAACAAACCGACACCATTTTTTTCCCAACAGTGGGGAACTGCGTGGAAAAAGGGACGGTTGTCGGCGCTATTGGTTGGCCCTCGCGCGGCAGGCCGCATCTGCATTATGAACTACGCCGTTTTCTGCCCAATGACGGCGGCCCCGGCTATGTCACTGACAGCCCATTAACGGACGGTTGGTATCACCCGCTGGATTTCACCGAACTCTGGCGTACCCGCTTGTCTCCCGGTTATATCAGTTCCATGACGTTTCGCTCAGTGCCTGGGCTGCCACCGCTGACCCTAAACGGCGGCATGTATGCCATCGCCAGCAACAACAGCATCCAGGTTACAGACGAACTGGGCAATATTTTATGGCGCGTGGAAACCGATGGAGTGATTACCGGAATTGCGGCACTTGCCGATGGTCGAGTCGTCGCACACACGCGCAATGGGCAGGTTGTCATCCTGCAAAATGGGCGCTATATGGCGCTGTGGACGGTTAAAGGGCCGGAAGAACCCTTTTTACTGCTCGGCGAAAATCTTGTATTTCTCACCGATGGCGGTGGATTGGCGGCCTATGACACGGCAGGCACTTCATTGTGGACACTGCCGCCGCTCTCCGCTTCTGCCCGCGCTGTCGATTTTGAAACTAACGATCAGCAAATCGCGCTTGGGGTTCGTGGGGACGATGGGCGTATCGTCTGGAGACTTATCGATTTAAACGGGCAAGTTCAATACGAAACGAATTTTGACAACCTGCCTGTCATCGCCCCGGATCGCAGCGGAAGCTGGATCACACTGGATGGATCAAGCGTGAAGCGTTTTGCGAATGGTCAAAATCATGACCTGGCTACGCTCAGTTCTCTGCCGGGGCGTGGCGCACAGGTAACCGTCGATCTTTTGGGCAACAGCTACATTTACATGGCTGATGCCGATAACATGCTGGTGGCGCTGGATTCGGCAGGGCGCGTTCGCTGGCGCATAGAATACCCATTTCCACCGCTGGCACTGCCACCGCTGATGAAAACGGGCAACGGCTGTATGCTCTACATGCTCGATATGGACGGTATACTCAACGTCTTTGATACCGCCAGCGGCGATCTGCTCAATCAGATCAAGCTGTACGCCGGGGGCGATCAGACAGGCAGCCCACGCGCACGGCTGCTGCAAGTCGATGCAAATGAGCGGGTGCGCTTTGGAGCGGGCTTCCTCTCGCTGGTCACACTGGACGGATGGGCGCTGGGCGGCGAACGGGCATCGGGCTGTCTGCTTGGATAGGGCATTTGCTCTGCAAACCAGTGACCACAGTCACCTTTCGCAAATAATTGAGGAAATATAAAATGTGTTCAGGCTTTCAACGCCTACCCTATTATATTTCAACGAAGCAAGGAAAATAATATGTTCAGGCAAAATCGCGCCCTCATACATGTCATTTATGTCGTTTTTTTATTAGTCGTTTTTCCGGTTTTCGCGCAGGAAGATGAGGAAGAAGCAGCCCCTCAACCCGAACATATCCTCACATGGATCGAAAACGGCGCAAACCCTGCCGAGACCTCACCATCGGTTGAGGGTAAGCTGGCGCTCATCAACAGCACGGGCGAAATTCAGGATGTGATTCCTGTTCCCGCACAGACCAGCCGCCTTATAGCCTGTGGAGATGAAGCACTTTCACCAGATGGATCGCTGTTTGCATTTTATATGGGGCTGGATACGGGCAGCCTGTATCTGATGTCCGGCAGTAATGCGCCATCGCTGGTCGAAAACGTCAATTCGCTGACCTGCCTCGGTGGTGGAACCTTTCAATACTCACCGGACAGCGCATGGCTGGCATACATCGCCTATGAGCCAGACGCCAGTACCAGCGAATTTGCCGATGGCTTCCTCAAGGTGATCAGCACCAGCAGCATGAGCGAACAGTTCAGCTATGGCAACGTCACCGCTTTTGACATGAATAACGATGGCGTAGCATTGGTTAGCTTTTTTACCAATGATCGTAACGAGGCCGACGAAGCCGCTGTGCTGTGGTGGAGTGGTAATGCTGAGCGCGAAGTCGCGACTCTCCGCTCGGACGAGGGCTGCCGATACACCAGCGCCAGTATCGGCATTGCCCCGGATGGCAGTTTGATGGCGATTATGGGCCATCGCTGCACCAGCGGCGATACCCGAACAAGCTGGCAAATTTACATGATCGATACCGAATCGCGCAGCGCGACGATGGCAATGACGGATTTCCAGGCTGGCACTTTTGCGCCCTATGCCCGCACCAACAATATCTTTTTCTCACCCGATGGCACAACCGCATTTTTTACGACCCCTGATGGTGTTGCTGCCAACACAGTTTCCGTTCAGGCCATCAATACGTCCAGCATGGCGATGACGGCTCTCATCCCTGAGCGGGCTATTATGACAACCCTGAGCGGTGCGCCAAATGCCTTTCCACGCCTTTCACCGGATGGGCGCTGGTTGGCGCTCGTCGTCACGTCGCCCAACAACACCAATACGCTGAGTATACTCGATCTTTCAGACCCCGCTGCCGCGCCAATTACCGCCGAAGCCGGAAGCACAAACGATCTTGTTTCTGATATGGCCTTCAGTGCCGACAGCCAACGGCTCATATTTATCAGCGGAGCGGGCGGCGGTGGTCGGGATGCGAATAATTCGCTGAGCGCGATTGATCTGTCTACCGGCAGCAATTTTCGTGTCAAACGCGGGCATTTTGCGCCGGGGTTGGCAGTTTCGCCGGATGGCGTAATCATCGCAGCGCTAGATTATCAGGTTTTGGAGGATACTTCACAGCCACCCTACCTGAATCTCATCCAGGTGAACGCGGAAAGCGGGGAGGCAACAACTTTATTTGAAGGGGCAACGCTGGTGGATGGCAAAGTCACCGACCAGCGCTTCGGCTATCCGCTGGCGTGGAGGCCATGAGAAGCTTTTCAGCTCAGCATTTCAGCGTGTCAGCTAAACGCCAAAGTGCTGAGTGGAAAGTCAGGACTGAGGTCAAAGAACTGAGGACTGAGTTTAGTTGAACATATTGAGTTACGAGTGATGAGTTTTTAAAATATCTCTGACTCATCACTCATTACTTTTCACTCATAACTCGAAAAAACTGAAAGGCTGGCTGTGGCGCTAATGAGCTACCAGACACAGCCACCCTGCTTGGTGGGGCGCACGGAGGGACGCGCAATATCTTCGATGCCCTTATAGGCAAATGGGTCTTTCCCGGCGATCATCACAATATCGCGATAATCAGCTTTCGCCAACGCCATACCCTCTTTAAAGCCGCGCCAGGGCAGGAAGGATTCGGCGCTCATATAATGGTTGACCAGCACACGACGGTAGCCGGATTTTGCACGGTTTTGCAGCGAACGGTGCAGCAAATAGCCGTTGAAAAATACAATTGCGCCCGCTTTGACCTCAACTGGGATTTCGTCTTTGACGCTATAGGGGAAACCATAGGATTCCTCGGTGCAGTCAAAGCGCTCATCGGTTTGGATGCCCTGGGGCCAGAGAATGCCGCGTTTGTGCGAACCGGGGATGACCCACAGACAGCCATTTTCAACCGACGCATCATCCAGCGCCATCCAACCACCGACCAGGGAACGGTCACGGGTGGGGATATAATCTTCATCCTGGTGCCAGGCCTGACCGGGCTTTCCGGCAGCCTTAATGAATAACATTGACTGCATACATTTGACGTTGGGACTGACAGCTTTCGTCAGTGCATCGACGATCACCGGATGCGCCAGATGGCGATACATGAGATCGGAAATTTTGTGCGGAAAATGGATGCACAGGTAGCGGCTGATGACTTCTTCTTCGGTTTCTTCCGGCGAATGCTTAAAACCATTACGGATTTCACCGCGTTCGCCCCTGCAAATAGCAGTCGTTTCGCGCCGCAGTTCTTCAACTTCGTCTCTGCTCAAAGCGTTTTCGACGACTAAATACCCATTTTCGCGATAAAATTCTGCATCCGCTTGCGTCACTTCGGGATAAGTGTGTTTTGTGTCGAGTTCAAATCCGAGCGCAGCCTGCACCATTTTTCCGACTCCTACTTGTATCAATATGACCACAATAATATCATTAAACAAGCTGTTTTAACGATGTCTGCCATTTGCAAAAATATGTCTGAAATCATCTTCTTATGACCGCTTCGCCGAATCAGGATGCCGCTTTATGGCCTGAATTTGTCCAGGTTGGGGATATTGTGTATCCACCGGGCGGCACATTTGGCCCACGCCTGCAAAATTATACGCAGCTCGTCATGGTTCACACGGGCGAAATGACCGTCTGGATTGACGATAAGCCTTATTTTGCGCCAGCAGGAACCGTTTCAATCCTGTTCCCAGGTCATGAAGAACGCTTTGCCTTTGCCATCGACAGCGATACCTGGCACAGCTTCATCCATATGTCCATTCCAAATGTAACCCAATCGCTCAATGCTCGGCTTCGCAGCCTTCCCTGGCCTCTGCCTCTCTCTCAGCCGATGACCGAACTCACATTCAGCGCACTGGCGCTGCGGGCGACCACCCTTTCGACGGCTGAAGCGATGATTAAAGCCTTATGCGCGCAAATGCTTTGGCGCTATATCGGCGAAGGCGAACGTCTGATGACGGGTAACACATCAGCCACCCCTCATCCGGCAATTGAGCGAGTCCGTCAAATTATCCAATCGCACCTGGGCGAATCCCTGACTCTCGAATCGCTTGCCAGTGCTGCCGCCGTCAGCCCGTCGCATCTGATTCGACTCTTTCAAGCCGAGATAAACACGACGCCGATTGCCTATCTCTGGGATCGGCGCGTCGCGATGGGAATCGAGCTTTTGGAAAATACGGGACTTTCTGTCGGGATGATCGCCGAACGCTGCGGTTTCCAGACCAGCTATCATTTTTCGCGTCGCATCCGCCAAGCGACCAAGCTCTCGCCTCTGGAAGTTCGACGCCGCGCGTGGCAGCGGGGATGATCGCTTTCAGTCGGTCAGTGTCTCCAATGCCGCGCGCACGATGTCCTCATCCATGCTGAATTGGCGGCTGATGGCCTGAGCGACATCCACAGTGATTTCGTAGTCGGTACGTTCGCCATTTTCGAAAGCCTGGATATGCGGCGGTTGTTCGGTGCTGTTGAAGCGGCGGATTTGCCCATCAATCACTTTGACGGCAATCGCCTGATCGAGAAAAAGGCCGCCCGCGCCATAATCAGCCGTCGTGCGCTGGCGATAAGCATCATTCTCGATAGGCAGATCAATGAGCGTGAAGGCAATTGGCTTGGGGTGGTGGTCGCGCTCGATCTGATAGCGGTTAACGCCGACAGGTCGAACGGTGTAGCGATGCAAACGGCTTGAACGCTGCGTAACTTCCGTCGGATCGAGCGGGAGGGCAGCAAAAATCGGCAAGCCCGCATCGACCAGCCAGGATTCGCCGTCGAGCCTGATAACAATCGCGCTGTGGCAGCCAATCGTCTCACCCATGTTGTTGATGGTCAGGTAGCCGTCATAACCGAGTGTTCGAAGCAGGCTGAAAAAAGCATAATTACTCTCAAAGCATGTGCCGCCGCCGCCCAATTCCATCGCCTCGCGCCAGAAAATCTCAGGCCAGCGCGGGCAATCGGCTGTATTTGCGATGCGCGCCCGTCGAGCTATACGAAAAAAGCTTTCCCAGGGGACGGCCTCGGTATAAGCCGTCATCAGCTTATCCAGATGCTCAACGCTCGGTTCTTCAACACCCACGCCTAAAAAAGTGAGGATTTCGCGGGTTAATTCGGGTGAAAGCGGCGGAATAGACACAGCAAACTCTCCTGAAATTCGACGCCCAAAATTATAACTTGAAAACCGGAATTTGAACGCACTCCCCGGCTCAGAGGTAAACTAGCAGCAATAGATGACTAAAAGAGGCAGGCATGAATCACTTTTTTAAACACTGGGTTTTTCTATTGTTAGCGCTCACTCTTATGGGCAATGTCAATCACCAGGAAACCGAAGAACCCACACCCGAAGCGACGGCTGAATCAACATCCGAAACGACGGCTGACCCAACGATTGAAGCGACAGCCGAACCGACTTCCAATTTTCCGGCAGCGGGCAGTTATACGATCCGAGATACCATCGGCGGCATGGAGCGCATGTATCGCATTTATATTCCTGAATCCAACAACGACGATCCGATGCCGCTCGTCATCGCCCTGCACGGCGCAGGTGGAAATGGTGCATGGGTCGAGTCATTTTCCGGCTTTAATGACCTGGCTGATGAAGAAAAATTTGTCGTTGTCTACCCGGATGGCATCAACCGCGTCTGGAATGATGGTCGAGTCGGCGATTCGCGCGTTAGCAATATCGATGACGTGGGCTTTATCAGAGCAATTATTGATTTTGTCTCGGATAAGATTGATATTGAGGGGGTTTATGTCAACGGTTATTCAATGGGCGGGATGCTGTCTTTCCGGCTTGCCTGCGAACTGCCGGACAAAATTTCCGCGATTGCTTCCGTCGCCTCGACCTTCCCCGAATATTTGATAGCGACCTGTTCCGATACAGCGCCTATCCCGGTGGTGATTATTCAAGGCACGGATGATCCGGTTATCCCCTGGGCAGGGGTACGCGGCGGCTATTTATCAGCGATCAATTCACTGACATTCTGGGCGAATCATAACGGATGCACTGTCGAAAATGAGATCACTTTTCAGGACGATGTTAACGCAGACGACCACACGCGCATTCTGGAACAAGGTTTTACCGAATGCAATGATGATGCCGACATCAAACTTTATGGCGTGATTTATGGTGGTCACACCTGGCCTGGGAGACCGTTCGAAGCGCCGTTTGAACTCGGATTGACTAGCGCCGATATGGACGCGACGAAGGTGATCTGGGAATTTTTCAGCGCGCATGGGGGGTAGCTTTTTTAGGACTGAGGTCAAAGGACTGAGGACTGAGAAAAACAGTCATGAGCGGAAAGTGAAAATGCAAGACATGAGAAGGACATTGATCGATCTGAGAATATCTTTACTCAGCACTCAGCACTTTATACTTTAAACTCATCACTCGTTACTCATCACTAAAAACTCAGACCTCAGACCTCAGTCCTCAGACCTCAGACCTCAGTCCTCAGTCCTCAGTCCTCAGTCCTCAGTCCTCAGTCCTCAGTCCTTTAAAAACGCTTGCAGCGCCGCGTGCGTCTGCCCCACCATGCCCGCGAAATCGAAGCGCGCCATCCCATGCTGACTGTTGGCGGCGAGCGACTCGCGCATTCCAGGGCGAAAGGCTTCGGTGATGGCTGCCGACAGCGCATCGACATCCACATAGGGCACAAGCAAGCCATTGACGCCGTGCTGAACGACTTCGGGATTGCCGCCTTTGTCGCTGGCGATCACGGGCGTTCCGGCGCGCAGGCTTTCGAGTAAAACGTGCGACAACCCCTCGTAGCCGGAATAAAGCGCGAAATAATCGGCAGCTTTCATATAGAGCGCCACTTTTGCGCGCGGCAGATTCCCTAAGAAACTGACTCTGCTGCTCACGCCGAGTTTTGTGGCCTGCTGTTCAAGCGCTTCACGGATTTCGCCGTCGCCTGCCACCATCAGCCGCGCATCCGGCACGCGCGAAACCGCCGCAATCAAATGATCGACGCCTTTCCAGGGATTCAAGCGGGCAGCGGTGAACAACATTGGCTCTGAACCCAGCCCCAATTGTAAACGGGCCTCGGCCTGCGACATTTGAGCGGCGGCATAATCCGGTGGGAGCGCATTGTAAATCACCTGGATTTTTGCCGGATTCACGCCCCAGCCGACGACCATATTTTTAAGATATTGGCTGGGGACGATGATGCCGTCCATGCGGCGGGCTTCGGCGGCGCGGATCGATTTTTGAAGTGAGGCTTTCCAACTATCGCGCGCGGTCTGAAAAAAATCAATGTCAGTCGTTGCTGGAATCCAGCCGCGACGAATCGCCCGTTCCCAGGCTTGATCGCCGACAATTTTGAGGACACGCGGCGCGCGACCACCGATCAGCGGCAGAGCAAGCGTATGGACGTAAACCAGGTCTGCCCAGGCCAGCAGCGGACGTGCCGCCAGCGCATATCGCGGAAAGCGCAGCTTTGTGCGCGGGATTCGCATCAGCGGGTAGGGATAAGAATCGATTTCGCCTGCGCCATAAGTCAGCGCGCACACCTCCCAACCGCGTTTTTGCAGTTCCGGCAGCAATTCTTTGAGATAAGTGGCAGGCCCGCCGCTTTCCGGGTGAAAAATCCCGCTTGCGATGAACAGGCGCATACGTCACACGTTAAAACGAATGTGAACGATGTCCCCGTCCTTGACCACGTATTCCTTGCCTTCCAAGCGGAATTTACCCGTTGCCTTGAGCGCGGCCTCGCTGCCACCCGCGATCAAATCATGGTAAGCCATAACCTCGGCGCGGATAAAGCCTTTTTGCAAATCGCTGTGGATCGCGCCAGCGGCTTCGGGGGCTGTCGCGCCAATCGGGATGCTCCACGCGCGCACTTCGTCCTCGCCAACGGTGAAGAACGATTGAATCGCCATCAGTTCATACGACAGGCGAATGACTTTCGCCGCACTGAGTTCGGTGATGCCATATTCCGACATAAACATCTCGGCATCTTCTTTTTCAAGCTGGGCGATTTCCGCTTCAATTTTGCCCTGCAAGCCAACCATCCGCGTATTCCGGTGGTCATAGGTCATGATGCTGGCGGGGTCTTTGGCTTGTTCACCCATATTCAGGACGATCAGCGCGGGCTTGAGCGTCAGGAAGCCGTAGCCGCGAATCATTTTATGCTCGTCCTCGGTGATGTCGCCCAGGTCACGCAGCGGTTTTTCGGCCTCCAACTGCGCCTTGAAGCGTTCCAGCAGTTCGGCCTCGACGTGAACGGCCTTATCGACATTTTTGCCCTTAACGCGAATCTCGCTGCGCAGTTTTTCCAGCCGTGTTTCCACCGACACCAGATCAGTGAGCAAAAATTCGGTATCGAGAATTTCGACATCGCGCGCCGGGTCAATCGTGATCTGCGGGTGCGGGACGGTATCATCTTCAAAAACGCGCGCCACCTGGAGATAGCCGTCAAGCTGCGCAAGTTCATTGCGGAACTGGCCTTTCAGCCCGCCTTCGCCCACGCCTTTATCCAGCCCACCAATATCGACATAGGTGACCTGGGTATACGTCCGTTTCTTCGGGTTGTACATGGCGATCAATTTTTCCATACGCGGGTCGGGGACGCCGACGACAGCCGTATGGACTTCAAATCGCCCGCTCGAAGCCGCGCCGGTTTCCAGATTGCTGCGGGTGAGCGCGTTAAAAATCGTCGTCTTGCCGCTGTTGGGCAGCCCAATAATGCCTAATCGCATCGTGTTTTCTCTCGTTTAACTTCGGTGTGTGATGAAAGGACAAGTATAAACAAAAAACACGGCGGCGCGTAGACACAACCTCCCACAGACAAAACAGAACTTTTGTGCTATATTAATTACCACCAAGCGGTAGGCGCAATCCCAACGCTGCATTATAATGGGGAATGTTCAGGAGCAACTTGTTGACGAAGCTGAAGCGCATCGGCATTCTCGGACACCCATTACGCCCCAAGACCGCACCTGTCGCTGAACATATTGCCGCGACGCTGGAAGGGCGAGGCATCGATACCTGGTTGAACACCACCTGGAATGAGGAAGATGTTCAGCACCTCGTCGAATCGTCGGATATGGTCATCGCGATTGGTGGCGATGGCGCAATGCTGCGCGCGGCACGGGTTTGCGCGCCTTACGATGTCCCCGTATTGGGAGTCAATATGGGACAGTTGGGTTTTTTAACGGAAATCGATTCGCCCGATACCTGGGAGCCGCATCTCGACGTTCTGCTGGGCGATCAATATTGGATTGAAACGCGCATGATGGTGCGGGCGCTGGTTCTTCGCGGCAATGATGTGATCTCCAGCCAGGACGCGCTCAACGATGTGGTGATTAGCCGGGGGATTATCACGCGCATCGTCCGTCTGGAAATGTATATTGACCGCGACTGGGCGACGACTTATAACGCCGACGCACTCATCATCGCCACGCCGACTGGCTCAACTGCCTATGCGCTGGCCTCCGGTGGGCCGATTTTGCCGCCAGAACTACGCAATATTTTGATCGTGCCTGTCGCGCCCCATTTGACGATGGATCGCCCGATTGTGCTGTCGGAAGGCTCGACAGTTGAAGTGCTTGCTGCGCCGGATTCCCATTCTGAGATCGTATTGACCGTTGATGGACGCCTGATCGAGAATTTGCAATCGGGTGATCGGGTGCGTGTGCAGGCCAGTGAATATGTCAGCCGTTTTGTCCGAATGCGTGAGCGGAATTACTTTTATCGTTCGCTGTTGGATCGCCTGGAGCCGCGTATTACGCTGCCCTCCCGAACCCGAACAACAGGTGATTGAAATTTTGAGGATGTATTGGAATGAGTGAACCGCAACCGACGATGACAGACGAGCTAACCTACTGCGCTGTCCATCCTGACCGTGAAACCAGTCTGCGCTGTAACAAGTGCAATCGTTATATGTGTCCGGAATGCGCCGTGCAGACGCCTGTCGGCTACCGCTGCAAACAATGCGTCCGCCAGCAGGAAGATAAATTTTTCGTGGCGTCCCAGTGGGATTACATCATCGTCTTCGCAGTGAGCGCTGTCTTGACTGGCATCGGCGCGGCGATTGTCTCTGCAATCGGCCTGCCACTGTTATTTATCCTGATTTTGGGACTGCCGATTGGTGGCGGGATTGCCGAGGCGACACTGCGGGCAACCCAGCGGCGTCGCGGGCGCAGATCAAACGTGATCGCGGTAGCAGGTGTCATCGTTGGCGGAATCGTCGGCGGCTTCGCGCGGATTTATCTGCTGTATATGGATCTCGCCAGACAAGTCAACGCATCGCTGCCGGAGCAAGCTGTTCCCGCCCCGCCGCTTAATATCCTGTTTCAGGGCGTGTTTAACGATTTGACGTTAATCCTGTTTATCGCTATGGTCGCAATCGCCGTGTACGGACGTTTTCAAATGAAACTTTAGTGGGTCTTTTCAGGAATAAAGCATCATGCTTGAAGAGCTGCGTATCCGAAATTTTGCCATTATCGACGCTCTGGAACTGACATTTTCGCCGGGGTTTAATGTGATTACCGGCGAGACTGGCGCGGGCAAATCGATTATGATTGACGCGCTGGAACTGCTGCTGGGGGGCAAAGCGGACAATGCCTTTGTCCGCTCAGGGGCAGAAAAATCCGTTGTTGAAGGTGTTTTTGCGCTCAATGATCTCTCACGCGCAGCAGTCTCAACCATCCTCAAACGCGAGGAACTGCCGGAAGACGAAAACCCAAGTTTCATTACCTTAGCGCGGGAAGTGCGCGAAAATGGTCGCTCAACCGCGCGCGTCAACGGTGTCACGGTAAACATTGACCTCCTGCGGGAAGTTGGCGAAACACTGGTCGATGTGCATGGGCAAAGCGAACATCTCTCGCTGCTCAAGCCTGCATCTCACATTGACCTGCTGGATCGCTATGCCGACCTGTTGGAAATGCGCGCGGCAATGGCAACGCTGGTTGACCGCGTGTACAACGTGCGCGGCGAAATCAACCGCCTGCTTGAAGATGAAGCAACGCTCAAACGGCGTGCCGAACGGCTGCGCTCGGAAGTCGAAGAAATTGAAGCGACCAAGCTCCGCCCGGGCGAAGATGATGAACTGCGCGCCGAGCGGACTCGACTCGCCAACAGCGAACAATTGGCGACTCTGCTTTCCGAGGCAGTCATGCTGCTCGGTGGGGACGACAGCAATGGACGCGACCTCAACGCCGTCGATCAACTCATGCGCGTGACGGTGCTGCTCGGAAAATTGTCGAATATCGACTCGGCCTTGAAAGAAAATTTCGATCTCGCCGATACTCTGAGTCAGCAGGCACAAGAATTGATGATTGCGCTTCAGGATTATGGGCAATCGGTGGAATATAACCCGGAGCGGCTGAACGAGGTTGAAGAACGCCTTGAAGTGATTAACCGCCTACGAAAACGCTACGGCCCATCCGTTGAAGATGTGATCGAACACGGTGAAAAAGCCCGCGCCGAACTGGAAAGCATCGAAAATAGCGACGAGCGCCTGGAAGAACTGCGCGCTCAGGAAGAAAAACTGCTGCGCTATATTGGCGAAATGGGCGCGCGAATCAGCCAGGTTCGCCAGACATTCGGCGAACGCCTGAGCAAAGGCGTGATTGCCGAACTCGACGATTTGCGAATGCAGCATACACAGTTTGAAGTTTCGATCACCTACGTGGATGACCCAGAGGGCTGCTTTGTTGGGGATCGACGCTTGGCCTTCAATGAAATGGGCATCGATCACGTGGAATTTATGATGAGCGCGAACCCCGGCGAACCGCTGCGGCCTCTGGTCAAGGTTGCTTCTGGCGGCGAAACAGCGCGAATCATGCTGGCGCTCAAACGGGTGCTTTCACAGGCTGACCACACACCAACGTTAATTTTTGACGAAATCGATCAGGGCATCGGCGGGCGTGTCGGCGGCGTTGTCGGCGAAAAATTATGGTCGCTGTCACTCAATCATCAGGTGTTGGTGATTACGCACCTGGCACAGCTTGCGGGCTATGCTGACCAGCATTTCCGCGTAGAGAAAGATGTGAACGCCAAACGCGCGACGACAAAAGTGGTGACTCTGGACGAAGATCAGCGCGTACAAGAGCTTGCCGAAATGCTGGGCGCAACAGGCGACAGTGGCAGCCAGACCGCGCGCGATATTCTGAACGAAGCGCAGGAAAAAAAGCATAATAATGGTAACGGCGCACCAAAAAAGCCGAGCCAGAAGCAGTTGCTCTAGGAAATCGATATGCAAACCCGAATTGAGATTCCCCACGACGAAATCGAGGATTTTTGTCGTAAACACCATATTCGAAAACTTTCCCTGTTTGGGTCGGTATTGCGCAATGATTTTAAATCGGGCAGCGATGTTGATATACTCGTAGAGTTTGAGTCAGGATATGTACCTGGATTCATTACAATAGCTGGCATGGAAATTGAACTTTCTCAAATTTTGGGGCAGAAGGTAGATTTACGAACGGCAGCAGAATTAAGTCGTTATTTTCGGCAGAAAGTGCTGGATACTGCTGAGGAATTGTATGAACGCGGATGATCTGGTTCGCCTGCGTCATATGTTAGAAGCAGCCCAAATCGCTCTAAAGTTTATGGAAGGTGAAAATCGAGATTCGCTGAATCACGATCAGAAATTAGTCTTTGCAGTGGTTCGAGCCGTTGAGATCATTGGTGAAGCTGCCTCTAAACTTACAAAAGAATTTCGCGACAAAAATCCACAAGTTCCCTGGGGTGCGATCATTGGAATGCGCAACCGCCTGATTCATGCCTATTTTGATGTTGATCTCGACCAGGTTTGGAGCGCCGTTACCGTCGATTTGCCCACCCTTATTACTCAGCTTGAAAAGATTATTCCGCCAGATAGCAAATCGGAATCAGGCACTAACTAACTGCTTTAAAGGACACAGTATGAGCCACAATTTTGACGAAATCATCGAACGGCGCGGCACGGACAGCATCAAATGGAGCCAATTCGCCCCCGATATTATCCCGATGTGGGTCGCGGATATGGATTTTCGCTCACCCGAACCTGTCATTCGCGCTTTACATGAGCGCATCGATCATGGCGTTTTCGGCTATGGGGATGCAGGCAAGGAACTCAAAGACGTGATTTGCGAACGTCTGTTGAATCGTTACCAGTGGAAAGTCGAGCCGGAAGAAATCGTATTTTTGCCGAATCTGGTCAACGGCTTATTTGTTGCGGGCAAAGGCATTGGCGAACCAACAGACCGAATCCTGGTTCAAACGCCTGTCTATGGGCCATTTTTGATGAGCGCGGATCAGGCCAAGCGCCCAATGGATGTCGCCGAACTCACCAAAGTCACCGATGGTCGCAAAATCCGCTATGAGATTGATTTTGATGCGTTTGAGGCCGCCATCACGCCGCAGACCAGCCTGTTTTTGCTGTGCAGCCCGCATAACCCGGTTGGACGTGTGTGGGAGCGCTGGGAACTCGAAAAAATGGCTGAAATTTGCCTTCGCCATAACATCGTCATCTGTTCCGACGAGATTCACTCCGACCTGATCTACAGCGGCTACAAGCACATCCCCACCGCAACGATTTCGCCTGAAGTCGCCGATAACACAATCACCCTGCTGGCAGCCAGCAAAACGTTTAATTTGCCGGGGCTGAGTCTGGGATTTGCGATTGTAAAAAATCCGGAGCTGCGCAAACGTGTCACGGATACCTACAGCAGCATGGGCGTTCACATCAGTTCGCTTGGTTTTGTAGCCACGATTGCCGCCTATCGCGAAGGCCAACCCTGGCTGGATGACCTTCTAAAATATCTGGAAGGCAACCGCGATTATCTTGAAAATTACGTGGCTCAAAATTTTCCGCGCATCCTGACCACACATCAGGAAGGCACATATCTGGGCTGGCTGGACTGCTGCGCCGCCGATATTCCCGGCCTCCCGCACGAATTTTTCACGCAAGAGGCGCGTGTCGCGGTCACAGGTGGCTGGTTCGGGCAGGGATGCCAGGGATTCGTGCGTATGAATTACGGCTGTCCGCGTCCGGTGCTGGTCGAAGCGCTTGATCGAATGCACGAAGCACTGTCGCGGCTCGGTTAAGGTTAACAGGGCATAGGCTTGTAAATCTTCAGCCTATGCCTTAAACAATTGTAATTTTAGTGGTTGACATTCTCAAAAACCTGCCTTTAAATGAATTTTAAATGAAGATACATCGTATCTCAACTTTAAATAGATATGGGGGTTTTTAGTATGATCCAACAGTCAGATGTTCAGTCTCGTTTACGCTTGTTCCGCTACGGCCTGATCGTCGTCGTCATCGTCACCTTTATGGTCAGCCTGCTTGCACCAGTCGCCTCGCTGCGCAATACTGGCCTGGGTACACCGCCCATCACCGATTTTCTGGGAACAGCCGTCTTATTCACTATCGTCGTGGCGGTTTTGTGCGTAGTCGCTTATATCGCCTATTCTTATTTCCTGACCAAGAAAATGCCTTTCGGCGGAAGCTAGTCCAGCATACTGGAACCAGCTTATTAGCTAACCATTATTTGTCAAACAATTAAGGCGGGCAATGCTTACCCGCCTTTTTTATTGCTGAAATTGTAGTCGTGGTATCAACAGCGTACCGTTCGCACTGTAAAATCGGTATCGAATTGACCTAATTGGGCCAGCCACCTTTGCGACCAAAACCGCGCGGTGGGCGGCGATTGAGGGGATGATCGTTGTCGCCGCTGCCTCCCGTGAGCGCACGGCGGGCTTTCTGGACATCGCTTTCATGCTTCAGCAGTACGGTCAGCGTCGTTTCCAACGTCTGCTTATCCAGACTGTCTGCATTGAGCATCACCAGCGCTTTTGCCCAGTCGATGGTTTCCGAAACACTGGGGCTTTTCTTCAGATCAAGCTGGCGCAGATTTTGCACCACGCTCACCGCTTGTTCCGCCAATTTCGATTTCAACTGCGGTACGCGCATCCTGACGATGTTTAATTCGGCATCATGGTCGGGATAATCGATAAACAGATAGAGGCAGCGGCGTTTGAGCGCCTCGGAAAGTTCGCGCGTGTTGTTGCTGGTCAGCACAACCACCGGCTGATGCTTGGCGACAATCGTCCCCAGTTCCGGCACGGAAACCTGAAAATCGCTGAGGACTTCCAGCAAAAAGGCTTCAAATTCGGCATCGGCGCGATCAATTTCGTCGATCAGCAGCACGACGGGTTCATCGGCAGTAATCGCTTGCAGCAGCGGACGCGCCAGCAAAAAACGATCTGAGAAAAATACATCTTCCTCAGAAGCCAGTTTGTCCGCGGCTTCCGTCAGGCTGCCCGCAGCGGCTAAAATTTCGCTGAGTTTATCGCGCAAAAGCTGCGTATAGAGCATCTGCTTGGCATATTCCCATTCGTACAGTGCTTTACTTTCGTCCAGCCCTTCATAACATTGCAGGCGAATCAAGCGTTTACCCGTGACTCTGGCCCAGGCTTTCGCCAATTCCGTTTTACCGACTCCCGCTGGCCCTTCGGTCAGGAGCGGTTTTTCCAGCTTTTCAGCCAGAAACATGACGGTTGAGATTTCGTCTGTCGAGATATACTGCTGCGCTCCAAGCGCTTGTGTGACCTGACTAATATCTTTGAACATGGGTTCTCTCTCTCTGATTGAATTACAATATCACTCGTTGTCTTTGATCTGTTCGTCAGTCTGTCCAAAGCGGCGCGTTCGCCGATTATATTCGATCAGCGCTTCGCGGAGTTGTTCTTTATCGAAATCGGGCCAGTAGACCGGAGTAAAATAATATTCCGAGTAGGTTCCCTGCCACACCAAAAAATTGCTGGAACGGACTTCGCCGCTGGTGCGGATAATCAAATCGGGGTCGGGGAGCGGGCTGGTGTACATATAGCTGCTAATCATATCTTCGGTGACTTGTTCCGGCGCAACGCCAGAGGCCACAATTTTGCGCACGGCGTGGACGATTTCATCGCGTCCGCCATAGTTAAAAGCCACGTTGAGAATCAGCTTGGTGTTGTTTTTCGTGAAATCGCAGGCGTAGCGGATTTTCTTCTGGAGCACAGGAGCCATCGCATCCAGCTCGCCGATATGCCGGATTTGTACCCCGCTCTCGTGCAGTTCCTTCAGTTCGCGATCAATCACCATCTCCAGAATGCTCATCAAAACGCGGACTTCGGCGCGGGGACGTTTCCAGTTTTCCGTCGAAAAGGCGTAAATGGTGAGGATTTCGACGCCAAACTCGACACAGGCTTTCAAGATACGTCGCAGATTTTCTGTTCCCTGGCGATGACCTTCAGTACGCGGCAAACCGCGCGACTTGGCCCATCGCCCATTTCCATCCATAATGATCGCCACGTGTTTGGGAACAACTTCAGGAATCAGGGGTTCAATATTTCCAGTGTTATTGCGTAACGACGCGACCATTGACGTGCAACTCCCTTAAAACTACGACCTCGATCATTTCATTGTAATCCCGACTCAAACTTCGAGGATTTCCTTTTCCTTCGCTTTGCCCAATTCTTCGATCTGCTCGATAAATTGGTCGGTGAGTTTTTGCACTTCGGCCTCGCCGTGTTCTTTATCATCTTCCGAGATCATCTTCTCTTTTTCGAAGTCGCGCAGGTCATCGTTCGCGCCGCGCCGGACATTACGAATGGCAACACGCGCATCTTCGATCTTCTTATGCAAAAATTTGACCAACTCCTGGCGGCGTTCGCGGGTCAGCGGCGGCATATTGAGCCGGATCACTTCGCTATCGACATTGGGGTTAATGCCAATATTGGACTGCTGAATCGCTTTTTCGATGGATTTGATCGCCGTCTTGTCGTAAGGACGGATCAGGATTTGCATCGCTTCCGGCGTCGAAATGCTGGCAAGCTGGCGCAGTTCGGTTTCCTGACCGTAATAATCCACATGGAGGCGGTCAACGAGCGCGGTACTGGCACGTCCACTGCGAATCCCATGTAAATCTTCCTCAAAAACTGAAAGCGTGGATTTCATTTTGCTTTTCGTTTCGTTGAGAATATCGTTAATCATGATCGTGCTACCTTCTTAATGATAATTAGCTGACAAAGGGTGTCCAGCAGCCTGCCGGACATCGGACAAATAAATTTAATTATGTTCCCAGCCCTGCCAACCGCGTGCCTGCCATGCCGAGTAGAGCGCAATCGAGCCAACCGTCGCGACGTTGAGGCTGGCGACATGACCGCGCATGGGGAGCGAAAGCAGCATATCGCACGTCTCGCGCACCAGGCGGCGCATTCCTTCACCCTCGCTGCCCAAGACGATGCCAACGGGCATATTGAGGTTGGTGCGATCAATCGGCGGAATATCCGGCCCGGCTTCAAAACCAACCAACCAGACATCCTGCGATTTCAGGTCTTTCATCGCGTTCACCAGATTGGTGATCTGGATAAATTGCAAATGTTCCACCGTGCCCGACGAGGCATTGACGACGGCTGGCGTCACCGAAACGCTGCGGCGCTCCTGCATAATGACGCCATGAACGCCCACTGAATCGGCGACACGGAGCAAAACGCCAACATTTTGCGGGTCTTTGAGCAGGTCGAGCAGCAGGAAAAACGGCTTTTCGCCGCGCTGCTGTGCCAGTTCAAAAGCGTTTTCGATGTCGGCATAAGGGTATGGGCCGACGCGCAGCACCGTATTCTGATGATTCGCCCCAGAGGCCAGATCGTCAATAATCCGGCGCGGGACACGGCGCACGTTCACACCGCGCTCGTTGGCCTTGGCGATAATGTCGGCGACCAGGCCCTTTTCCTCAACCGTCTCGGTGATGAGAAGCTGTTCCAGTTTGCGGCGTCCGGCACGCAGAGCCTCCATCACCGCCCAATGACCATACAAAAATTCAGCCATCGTCTACTCCACGCGCCAGACGGTGCTTCCACCGGGGCGATCTTCGAGAATGACGCCGAGCTTCGTCAGTTCATTGCGGATACGGTCACTTTCGGCATAATTTTTGTTGACGCGCGCCTGCGCCCGCAAGCTGATGAGCAGTTCAACCAGTCCCGCTTCCCGCTGACCATTGCTGTTCGAGGCTGCATCGCCCGCCGGGATCAACCCCAGGACTTTGCCGCCGAGATCATCGTAGGTGGTCTTGATGGCGCTCAAAATATTCAGGCCAACCGTCGCGTCGCTGTTGAGCAGCGTATTCACGTCGCGCGTGAGTTCTTGCAGCGCAGCAATCGCTTTGGGCGCGTTGAAATCGTCATCCATCGCGGCGACAAAATCGGCTTTCGTCTGGTTCAGTCGATCCTGGAATCCGTTGCCCTCGTCACCTTCTGGCGCGCTGTTCATGTGCTGGCGTGTCAGCCGTGCCGCGCCATAGAGTCGTTCCCAACCACCGACTGCCGCCGTCAGCGAATCCTCATGATAATTGACCGGGCTGGCGTAGTGCGCGCTGAGAATAAACATGCGCAGCACTTCAGGGCGATATTTCGCCAGCGAGTCTTTAATCGTCACAAAATTGCCGAGGCTTTTCGACATTTTGGCGGGAATGCCGGACGAATCCGGCACCATCAGGCTGCCGACGAGCATCCAGTAATTCGCGAAAGCGGCATGATTGGCGCACTCACTTTGCGCGATTTCGTTCTCATTGTGCGGGTAAATATTATCGATGCCGCCGCCGTGAATGTCGAACGTATCGCCCAAATATTTTTTCGCCATCGCCGAGCATTCGATATGCCAGCCAGGAAAGCCAACGCCCCAGGGGCTGTCCCAGCGCAGAATATGTTCCGGCTCGGCATGTTTCCACAGCGCGAAATCTTCAGGATTGCGTTTTTCGCCGCGCACTTCTTCACGTGATCCGGCCTCCTGCGTATCGACCTTGCGATTCGAAAGTTTGCCGTAGCCATCATGCTTCGAGATGTCGAAATAGACGCTGCCATCGTCGGCCACGTAAGCGTAGTCCTCCACGATCAACTGCTCGATCATTTTGATCTGTTCGGGAATATGCGCGCTGGCGCGGGGTGAAATATCAGGCCGTCCAACGCCGAGGGCATCCATATCTTCAAAATAGCTGCGCGCATAGGTTTCGACCAACTGCATCGGCAGCGATTGGGTCTGGCGCGCCTTTTTCAAAATTCGATCTTCGCCTGAATCCAGCAGATGTCCCACATCGGTCAGGTTTTGCACGTAAAGCACGTCGTAGCCGCTAAACCGCAGGTAGCGCACTACAACGTCGAACGAGACATAGGTCTTGGCGTGTCCGATGTGCGCGTTATCGTAGACTGTTGGGCCGCAGACATACATATTGACATGCCCCGGCACGATGGGTGCAAATGCCTGCTTTTCGCGTCCAAGCACATTAAAAATCTGCAATGCCATGCTCGCTAAGTCCTTGTCTTCAGTAAAATAATCGTTCTCGCGCATTATTGTATCGCAGAATGCCATCACGGTATAGGATTCACAGAGACCGCTGCTTCTCAACGCGCTATCGTCCCACATGGCGGTAATATATACACAGACACTAACCAAAATTCTGAAAAATTTACGTATGAATATGAGAAGAAACTGGGAAACCTGGCTTTTAATCGCGGTGATGGTGTTGTCGTTCATCACGCACATTTTGCCCGCGCCGCGCACGATTGACGATGCCTTTATCACCTTCCGCTACAGCCGCAATCTGGTCGAGGGGCAGGGTTTCGTCTATAACCCCGGCATCCAGACGCTCGGCACAACGACGCCGCTCTATACCCTGCTGATGGCGGCGATCAGCACAATCACCGGGCAGCAAAATTTTCCCTGGTACGCGCTGACGCTGAACGCGCTGGCGGACGCAGGCACGGCGGGGCTGCTCTTTTTGCTGGCAAAACGGCTGACCGGATATGTCTGGGTCGGGGCGCTGATTGGCATCTTATGGTCACTATCGCCTGTGAGCGTAACGTTCGCCGTCGGCGGCATGGAAACCAGTCTGAATATTTTCTGGCTGGTCGGCGCGACCTATTTATTCGTGGCGCGGCGTCGGCGCATCTGGATCGGCGCATTCGTCGGCTTAGGCTTTTTGACGCGCGTCGATTCCTTATTATGGATCGGGCCGCTGCTGCTGGGGCAGTTGATTGACGCGCTGTGGAATAAACCCCAAGAATCCACATCAGAAAAATTTGGCGGATTGATTAATCGCATCCCCTGGCAAACGTGGCTGGCGGCGGTGGTTGTGGTGCTGCCCTGGGCGCTGTTTGCTTGGAGCTATTTCGGCTCACCGCTGCCCAATTCGCTCTCCGCAAAAACTGTCGCTTACATCATGCCCCCCGGCTCAGCGTTTATCCGCTTGCTGCAATTTTACGTGACGCCGTTTTCAGAATTTGACCTGTTCGGGTCGGTTGGCGCAATGGTTGGCACAGCCATTTACATCGCGTTGACGATCATCGGCATTATTTACACGCGGAAAAAACTGCCGCGTTTGCTGCCTTTTTTAATTTATCCCTGGCTGTACATGGCGGCCTTTTCCATCGCCAATCCGCTCATTTTCCGCTGGTATATCGCGCCGCCGCTGCCCGCGCTGATGATGGGCATTATCGCTGGCGCATGGGCGATTATCGATTCAATTCAGCAGGCGCGTCCAAGCTGGCGGATTCGGCCTGTGCTGGTGGGATTTTTGGTGCTGCTGTGGGGCGCGACCTCGTTAAGCGGGTGGTGGATACATCCCGATCATGGGCCGGATCGCCCCGCGCCCAAGATGGCATGGCATCTGATCGAGCTTTATTATCAGCAAATCGGCACACAGCTTCACGACGAATTTAACGTTACTGCCGATACGCCCGTCGCCTCAGCGGACATCGGCGCGATTGGCTATTTCAGCCGCGCAAAAATTATCGATACGGTGGGATTGGTGACACCGGAACTGTCAAAATATTATCCGATTGACCCGGCTTTGATCGCCGAAGGACAAAATTACGCCATCCCGCCGCAGATGATTGAGGACACAAATCCGGAATTTCTGGTGACGATGGAGGCCTTTGTCCGGCTAGGGCTGGAGCAAGAGCCAGCGTTTACCCAAAATTATGCACTGATCGAGGAAATTCCGACGGATTTTTACGGCACGGGAATGCGGCTGTACGAGCGTAAAGGTTAAGCGGGTTTATATCGAGGATAAGACTTTTTGCAGAAATTGGCTGGGGTCTACAATTGGGATGCCAGCATAGCTACCCAACGGCAGGAGGTGCTTTTTATCCCCTGAAACGATGTAATCTACGCCTGCATAAACTGCGCAAGCTAATACTTTATCATCTTTGGGATCATTTTTTACGGTTGGAGGTATAGGTTGCGGCTGTACGATCTCCACAATACCTCGGTAGTCAGCAATGAAATCTTCAGGAGTGCGACCAATTGCTTCAAACCTTGATGCAAATTTTGGACGCGAAATAACCTCACGAAATTCTTCGATCAAAGGCTCGGAGCTATAAAGTTTAACCACGCCTTGTACAACTAAATCCAGTATCCGACCAGGCGCGGCGCTGCTTTGCAATAGAGTCCCCGAAACCACAACGTTCGTATCGCATACCGCACTAATCATTTTTAATTTTGCGGTTTATTTTCATCATGATAGGCTTCGATTTCGTCGTCGATTTCTTCCTGCGTTAGTGAGGGGTCAACAGCACGTAGCTGTTGTAGAGTGGCTTGAAAGCGTCGCGCGTTTATTTGACGTTTAATCTCTGCTTCAAGCAATGCCGCAACACGTTCATCAGTTAAAACACCCGCAGATTTCGCTTGTTCAACAAGTTCTTCGGGTAAGCTGAGTGTCACATCTACTGTGGTCATAAATCCTCCCAATTTTCTAATCGTGATTATATTTCAAATCGAAATTCAATTCTATATCACACCCAATACAGATTTATGCAACCAATTTTCATGGATTCGTGATCGTCCGCGACTCTGGCGGCGCATAATTCGTTACGCTGAACGGAATCACCGTGCTGATCTGCTGCGTGCCGTCGTTCATGAAGGCTTCTGCCGTTAATTCATAGTCGCCAAGTTCCAGCGTCCACCAAAAATCCCAGGGCGCATTTTCCACTGTCCCCAGCGGCTCCCCGTTGAGCAAATACGTCACCGATTCCGTTCCAGGCGGTGTGCCAACCGTCAGCCGAATACGCTGATTTTGCGGCGGTGTGAGCGGCGAAAGCTGGAATATCGTGTAGGGGTCGGGGTTGAGCAGGCGCACTCGTTCGTCGCTGTCTGGCAGCAAAACGGCTGCACCCATCGGCGGCTGCGGGATGCCGTTGCGGATCGCCCAATCGCGCGCCTCCTGCGGCAGCACGGTATACACACGCTCGACACGGCGTTCTTGTGGCGTCGAATCGTCAGCCAGCAAGCCCGTTTCGCGATCAATCACAAAAGTCTGATAAAAATTATCGGTTTCTGTCGGCACGGTGCCGTCGATAAAAATTTCCATCCGGCGCAGCGGACAGTTTGAAGTCGGCAGCAGGCCGCTCAGGGCGCAAACTTCCGCGCGCACAAGTCCCGGCGGTTCGCGGAAATTCAACTGCGGCTGCCCCAGCAACACCTGCCGCATAAACATATTCCAGATTGGCCCCGCACCGCTGACGCCCGTAATGTTGACCATCGCCGTGTTGTCAGCATTGCCTACCCACACGCCCGCGACTAGATTCGGCGTATAGCCCATCACCCAATTATCGCGAAAATCGGTGGTCGTTCCGGTTTTGGCGGCGGCGGGGCGACCAATGTCGAGCGCACTGTTCGTGCCAAAGGATGGAATGCGCGCTTTGCTGTCGCTCAAAATGCTGGTGATGATGTAGGCGACCCGCTCATCTAGAACACGCTGGTCGAGGCGCGGTGGCTGCCACTCGTAAAGCGTTTCGCCGCTGCGCTTTTTCACGTTGAGGATGAAAACCGGATCGACTCGATAGCCACCGTTGGGGAAGATGCTGTAAGCCTGCGCCATATCCAGCAGGCGCACCTCGCCGCCGCCCAACGTGATCGACAAATCAACGCGCGTGTTATCAGCCAGCGTGGTCAAACCCGCATTCGCCGCAAGCTGAATCATCGGCTGCAAACCGACGTGATCGAGCGCGACCACCGCCGGAATATTATAGGAGGAAGCCAGCGCCTCACGCACCAGCACCGGGCCATGTTCAACCAGTCCAAAATTTGCGGGCGAGTAGCTTTCCAATTTGCGCGTGATAAACGGCGTCTGCACGTCGAGAATCATGGTCGCGGCTGTCCAGGGTTCTGGCAGATTGGGATTCATGGCGGCGGCATAGGTAAACGGCTTGAGCGCACTACCGGGCTGTCGATTTGCCAGCGCTGCATTCACCGCGCCATTAATCGATTCATCAAAATAATCCGGGCTGCCAAGCATCGTCAAGACCTGCCCGGTGAACGGATCCATCGCCAGCAGCGCGGCGTTGTTGGCATTCGCCGGGACGCGCCCGCCAAATTCAGGATGATTCAAATAGTCAAGCTGAGTCTGAATAATATCCTGGGCGATATTTTGCCAGTGCATATCGACGGTTGTCACCACGTCCAGCCCATCGTGATAGAGCGCGTCACCATAGTCGCGCTCTAACTGCTTGATGACGGCCATCACAAAATGCGGCGCTTGGATCGGGAATCGCGTCGCCGCGAACTGCAATTCATCGCGTTTGGCGAGGTCGGCATCGGCCTGGGTGATGTAGCCATTGTTGACCATCAGGCCAAGCGCGACATCCTGGCGTTCTTTGGCATTTTCAAGCTGCGAAAGTGGATCGTTGGCGGCGGCGTTCTGGATGATGCCCGCTAACAAAGCGCACTCGGCTAAAGACAAATCAGACGCGGATTTGGCGAAATAAGCCCGCGCCGCGCCCTCGATTCCGTAGGCCAGATTGCCAAAATAGACCTGATTCAGATACAGCGTCAGAATGTCGTCTTTGCTGTAGACATTTTGCAGGCGAATGGCGAGGATGCTCTCGCGCAGTTTACGCTGAATCGTGCGTTCGGCGCGCTGTTCGGGGTCAAGCAGGAGATTGCGCGCGACCTGCTGCGTAATGGTGCTGCCGCCTGCCAGCACTTCGCCGCCGCGAATATTGATCCACAACGCGCGGGCGATGCCTGCAATATCGATGCCAGGATGCGAATAAAAATTAGCGTCCTCGGTGGCGATGACGGCATGGACACAGTGATCGGGGATTTCGTCCAGCGTGATCGCCGTGTTGCGTCCCCCCTCCGGCGGCAGAATTTCGTAGAGCAGACGCATATTGCGGTCATAGATGCGCGTCGAGGGCAGCGCTAATCCGGCTTCGAGGTTATCGACGGACGGCAAGTCGGTGAACAGCCAGAAGTACATAACCGTCGAGAACGACAGCATCAACGCCGCCAGAATCAGCAGAATTTTTTGTTTACGCGAACGCCTGCGCAGAAAGTTCAGAATCTTTTTCATGCTCTGATTCTACCAAATGTACAGGTCTGCGCGAGACGGTTAATAGGCGATTGAGCTACGCCCTGCCTGTTTTAGCGATAAAATAAAGTAATGTGTAAATGGTAAAAGGCCATTCGTTATGCCAATCCATGTGCGTGAAAACCAGTATCGCGGTGTGAATGCTCATCTCCACAGCTACTTGCAGCAGCACGGCGATTGGAGCGTCTTTCATGGAATGCACATCACGCACTTGAGCGAAGCGCTGCAAAATCTGCTGCCGCCGGAATCGGGCTATATCGCCCTGCCGGAAAAATCGCTGCAAATTTTACGCGATGATCTTTTTAAACTTCGCAGCAGCCAGACAATCCCTGACGTTGAGGTTTGTAAATCCATAGGTGTTTCAAGACGGCTGGTTTCAACTGGAGCCACTTCACCGGGTGCAGTCATTGCACTGGCAGATACCTTTATTGAGCCGGAGCGCGTCCTTGCCGTCGCCATTTATCAACAAACCGAGGATGATGTTTTAGGTACACTGGTCACCCGGATCGAGCTTTTATCGCCTGCCAATAAACCCCCCGGATCGTATCATGGTCAATATCTTGCCAAGCGCGAAGAAACGCTGCAAAGCGGCATCAACCTCGTCGAAATCGATTATCTACACGAACGCCGATCATCGATTCCGTTGATGCCCGATTATCCAAAACACGAGCCGAAATCGTATCCCTATCTGATTTTGGTAAACGTTCCTTATCCTTCACTGGAGGAGGGCAAGGTGGGAATATATGGTTTTCGAGTTGATGATCCGATTCCGCCGATTGCAATTCCTTTAGCCGGCAGCGATTCGGTCACGCTCGATCTTGGCGCAGTCTATAACCACACCTTCATTTCGAATTTCGCTTTCGGGCTGCGAATGGTCGATTACGAAAAGTTGCCCGAAGCATTTGAAACCTACGATGCTTTCGATCAGGGGCGAATTCAGACACGAATGGAAATCATTGCAAAATCCATCCACCCGCCAACAAATTAGCGACTTTACCCCGTCACAACCCGCAGCGTGGCAAGAATCTGATCAAAATAGGCCAGATTGCCAAAACCACGAATATAAAAATTCCGATTGTTGAGAACGGTAAAAACCATGAGGGATTGGGCTGGATCACCATCCACCTGATCAGCGCTGATTCCTAGCCGTGTGCCGCTGATGCCGCTCGGTAGGCTCAGAGACGACTCGCTCTGCACTGTCCGGTTGCCCATGCAAGCAAAGGCATTTTTGCAATCCGCGACGGCCTGCGACACGGGTGTCACCTGATTGGATGGGCCATAAACAATCTCAAAAATGCTGCCATCTGGCCCTTTGAACGTGATGTTATTGTTTTCATCATAAAGCAGCGTCCAATCCAATGGGTAATCCAGGGCAATGCCAATTCTCGGATTGCTGTAGTTTTGTGTGCCGCCTGTTGACGCAGGGCGATCCGGGCAGTTGCCACGATAGATCAGGCGCGTATTCAGCGGCAGCCAGCGCAGCCGTGCCGCGCCTGTGTTTCCGCCCTGCGAGATGCCAGGGTCAAAACCGTACCATCCATTCAGAGTACGTCCTAAAACTTCGACATACTGCCCGACAGCAATCGTGCCGAAAACGGGCGAATTGAGGTCAGCCTGGGTATAAGCGGTTGCGCCGTTGGAGTCGGCGGGCGCGATTTCGCAGCCCTGGCCTGCTGGCGGCGCTGCGCTCACGTAAACCGGGTAGCTGCTGACGACTTTCGTGCTGCCAGCATAATTTGCAGACGCCATAATCTGCCCGGATAAGCCGCCGGGGACATTCCAATTGATCGAAATGCCATCAGTGGGATTACCATCCTGACCGATTTCCGTCTGACCGGATGCAGTGGCGAGAACAAACCTCACACTTTGAATCGAAGCGGGCGCATCATCCCAACGCAGCGTGATCGTTTCACCGCGCAGAAGGAAAAAATTTCCGGCGTCGGCGGAGACAATCGCGCTGATATAGATCGTTCCCTGCTGCGACGGCCCATCGGGAATCGGAATTTGCGTGGCTGGCTGCGGCGCGCTCGGCGCTTGCGGGAGACGTAAAACCTGACCTTCAAAAATGCTATCCGCATTCGCGAGGCAGTTCCCAATTGCCAGGGTGCTGGCGGTGCTGTTCACCCGTTCGGCGATGCTGCCCAGCGTATCCCCGGCGGCAACCGTATACAGCGCGACCCAATCGGTGCGTGGGACACAGGTCGAGCCACCGCCGCCTGTGGTTTGAGTCGCCGTTGGGCTAAAAAGCGGCGTGTTGGTCGGCGAAATAGGCCGCGATGTCGGCGACGGCACAACCACAATCGGCGTCAGGTCTTGCGATCCCGGCTGTCCGCTGGTCAATGTACAGGCCGATGTAAAAATCATCAATAAAGCCAGAATAACGGCGATGAAACGCATGATTCCCTGTTCCTTGTGCTGAGAGTCATCCTTATTTTGCAACGTTTTTCGTAATTTGCGAATGACGAAAAAATGCCGGGGATGATGCGGCAGCCTGACGCAAAAGTTTGAAGGTTAAAAACGGGAATTAGCGATGATAATTTTTACGCAGGCCAAGCCAATAGCTGACCAGAAAGCCGACGATAAACACGCCGAGCCAGTTAGCAAAGAGATCCGCCATCGTTGAATTGCGATCCAGCACAAACCATTGGAAAAATTCGGTGGTTGTCCCCAGGAGGAACACACCCATCATGGCAATCGGCACGGCGTAGCGGGGAGAAAACCACTGCATCATCGCGCCGCAGGTGAGCAGCGTTAAAATTGAAAATAAGCCGACGTGACCGACCATACCCGCCGACTCTGAGTTGCCGATCATATCGGATAAAACTTTGACCAGCGGGACGTGAGCGGGAAGGGTTGTTAACAAGAGAACAAACAATCCCCAAACAGCCATCCCTAACCAGCGAATAGGAATGGTGTCTAAAATTTGCTTCATCGTGGAGGGCTGCTGTTTGGGCATATTGAAAGTCTCAGCGCTAAACCATCAGATAGTGGTTCATTCTAGGACAAAAACGCGGCTGTGGAATGGACGCACACGCAACGTTTGCCCTACGGATAGCGCCTTACTTAACCTGAATTCCGCCGCGAACGGGGGTTTCTTTGCGGTAATCCTTCAGCCAGCCGTGACGAAGCGGATCATTGATAATCAGTTCGTCCAGGGCTTTGCTATCATAACTTCGGCGCACACTATCAGCGACCAGACGCGCATACCCTTCGTCGTCCGACCAGTTCGAGCCTTTCTCGGCGAGGAGTTCAGAAAGCTCTTCTTTGGTTGCCTGAATCTTCTCTCCCAGGGCAGCGATTCGCTCCTGGATGCTGCGGATGAGGTCAACGCGCTCGGCAATTTGTTGGTCGAAAAATTCGTCTCGGTTGGTGCTTTCTTTTACGACAATTGCTTTCGTCATTGTTCATTCCTCTACTCATTTTCGGCCTGTTATTTTACCA
>Ga0268299_1001517_pt1 | contig 39702 bp, 35 predicted proteins | sample NOBtaG_FD_193484 | JGI IMG/M metagenome (GOLD analysis project Ga0268299, IMG submission 193484) | Activated sludge microbial communities from bioreactor in Nijmegen, Gelderland, Netherland - NOB reactor | ecosystem: Engineered > Bioreactor > Aerobic > Activated sludge | place: Netherlands... | reverse complement strand
ACCACTATGTTGTGGCGGCTGTGCGTCGCGAAAATGGCCAGGAATCGGTCGGGGAATGGTCATCGGTCGCCCAGGCGATTTCCGACCGCGTCCCGCCCGGCCCGCCGGGCCAGCTCACGCTGGAACTGGCGAGCAATGGCGTCTTCGCCCGCTGGGAACCTCCCCAGGGCGTCAACGAAAGCATCACCTACGGACTCGTCCGCGCAGCCACCGGGCCGATCGACGCTGTGGATGGCATCAAACCCTATCGGGAGAAGATTCCAGCCACCCAGGTCGTGGATCCCAGCCCGAACCCGGCGGAGGCGTTTTATGCGGTCTATGCCGAGGATTCCGTCGGCAATCGTTCCCAGCCCTCGAACACCGAGTATCTCAACGCCCAATTGCTGCCCGTCCAGAACCTCACCGTCGTACAGCAGGACGACTCCGCCCCGGTGTTGACCTGGACCCAGCCCTCTCCCTCGGCGACTGGCTACGATGTGTATCTGGGGCCTGATGAAAACTCGCTGAAGCTCAATCCCGCAGGACCGCTCACCTCGAGGACCTTCACCGATGCAGGATACTCCGGCGACGACCGCCTCTATACCATCTTCACTCTCGATGACACCGGCCATCAGAGTCTCGGACGCAGCCTGGTGCTTCCCGACGTTCGCTGGGAACTCGCGGCCGACGCCGTAATCCGACGCGGGCTGATGAACCGGGTCCACGTGGATGTCTATAGCCTCTCGGAGTATCCGCTCGACAACGCGCGCCTCGCGCTGATCGTGGCCGGCCACACGAACTTTTCGGAACCCTTCAGCCTGGAACCTGGCGCATCGGGAACGGCGGGAATCGTGGTCGGCGGCTATTCGGATCTCGAGATCAGCGATCCTGCGAATGGCACCGCTCCCATCCGGATCGTTTTGGAAAACCAGCCCCATGAAGGCGAGAGCGCGATCCTGAGCCGGCCCGCGACGATCTCGGTTGGTGATGGTCAACTGGTGGTCGGCGTCCTGCCCCGCGACTTTACCCGCGGCGGATCGGGCACGGTTCAATTCAGCCTGCGGAACCCGGGCGCAGTCGAAGTGGAGGTACTAACCTCGCGTCGCGGCGGCGACTCCTCGGACATCCGGTTCAACCTCCTCGACACCGAGGGCAATCTTCTGAGCACCGCGCCCTTCAAGGCGGTGCTCGGCGCCCATATCATCAATCTCCCCAACGGCGATGCGGTCCTGCGTCTTGGCCCGGGTGCCGAAGCGTTGTCGCCCGCGTTCACCCTGGCCGTGCCCACCAACGCCCCGAATCGGGTCTTTGTGCAGGTCGAAATGGACCACGTGTACTACCGGCACGGCCAGCCTGAGGAAGTCGGGATGCAGGGACTTCAAACCCGAAGCGAGGTTCCCGTCGTGGATACGACCTACACCGGCCTGGTGACTTCGGTGGCGCCCGCGGATTCCGCTGGCGACGAGCCGATTCAAATCCGGGGCAGCGCGATCCTGCGCTCCACCGGTGGTCCGGCCCCCAACGTGCCGCTTCTGGTCAAAATCGCCAACGCCGGTTTCGAGCGCACCGACACGGTGACCACCGACGCAAGCGGCGCCTTCCTGACCACCTTCGAGCCGCTGCCCGGCGAGCCGGGCGGGATCTATTCCGTGTGGGCCGTTCACCCCGATCTTCGGGATCGGACGGTGCAGCAGACCTTCACCCTCCGAAGAGTCGTGGTGACGCCGTCCGAATTCGCGGTGCGGGCGCCTTTCAATTTCTCCCAACCGCTGGCCCTCGTCGCCGGCGCCGGCCCCGGGACCACCGTCACCAATCTGCGTGTCGTCGCCCGCCCCGAAGACCAGCCGAACGGCATCCTGCCTCGGGGAGTCACCGTGGATTCGGGCGCCGGCATCACGCTGGAAGCGGAAGGCACCGCAACCCTGGCGCCAGCGATTACTGCGGATGACACTGCGGCCGCAAAAAGCGAGTTGGTGCTGGCCGTCGTCAGCGACGACCGGGTGAATCCCTGGCAAAAGCTGACGGCCAAGCTCGAGTTCTCCCAGGCGACCCCGGTGCTGCATTGGAATCCCTCCTTCGTTCAAACCGGGGTGGCGCCCGGGTCGAATGTGCTGGCCCAGATCACCCTGGAGAACATCGGCTTGGCGGACGCCCGCGACCTGAAGTTCTCCCTGGTCTCCGCCAACGGCGCCCCGGCTCCCGCCTGGGCCACCCTGGGAACGCTCCCCACTCTGGCGGCGCTGCCCGTGGGAGGACAGTTGGAGATCGGACTCAACTTCCAGCCCGGGACGAACGTGGCGGAGGCGGACCATCAGTTCAAACTGCTCATCACCGCCACGAATCATCCGTCCAGTGAGGTCTCCGCCTACGTCTCGGTCAACGCCTCGGGCAGGGGAGACGCGCTGATTTGGGTGGTGGATATGAATACCGCGAAGGACTCGAGCGGCAATCTGACGGGCGGCCTCGCCGGCGCTTCCGTCCATCTCCAGCAGGAACCGTCGGGAACCAATTTCCTGTCCCAGTTTGAAACCAATCTGGTCACGAATGCCGAGGGCGAAGCCCACTTCCAAAACCTGCCCGCCGGCCGGTATCAGTACCGCATCACGGCCGACCAGCACCATGGCGTCAATGGACGCCTCTGGGTCCGTCCGGGCACCACCGCGACCGAACAGATCGCCCTCGCCTACAGCCTGGTCAGTGTGGATTGGGAAGTGGTGCCAATCGTCATCGAAGACCGGTACGAAATCGTGTTGCAGGCGGTTTTTCAAACCGAAGTGCCGGCGCCGGTGGTCGTGATCGAGCCGGCCGTGGTCAACCTGCCGCAACTGTTCGCCGGCGACGTCTTCTACGGTGAGTTCTCCATCCAGAACCACGGGCTGATTGACGCCGACGACTTCCAGTTCAGCCTGCCGGCCTCGGATGGATATCTGGAATACGAGTTGCTGGCGGGGTTGCCCGATCACCTCGACGCCAAGCAACGCCTCCGCGTGCCCTATCGGATCACCTGCAAACAATCCTTCCCCGGTCCGAATTCAGAGTCCGCCTCCGGCAGGTCAGGCGCTGGCGCACGATCTTCCTCGATCCGGCCCATGGGCAGCAGCGCCCTGGTAGTTCAGGCGCTGGGGGCAGGGCAAATCTCTTCGGGGTTCCAGGGCCGACAGATTGGCCTTTCCGGAGGATCGGGCTCGTCCGGTTGTTACCGCTATGCCGCTGGCGCCCAAGCCCGCTATCGCTACAAATGCGCCAACGACCTGGTGTTCACCGGCGGCGCCAGCGCGGGATGGCACTACAATTACAGCCGCGGATGTCCGGGCGGAGGGCCGGGTGGGGGAGGTTATTGGTTCGGCGGATGGGGCGGCGGTGGTGGGGGTGGGAGTAGCGGCGGCGGTCCCGGGGGGACCCCGCTCTTGTCCGACATCTGTGTGCCGACCATGGAATGCGGCCCCAGCGGCAAATGCGACAACCAGTGCTGCAGTGGTCAAAGCGGCGCCGGTTCCTGGGTGGATCTCGTTTCCCGCGAGTACCGCGACGAAGTCACCGACCTCAAGGTCAAGATTCCCGGCGGCGAAGCCAGCGTGGTGCGCCATTTCTTCCGCAACACCTGGCATTGGGCCGATCTGGCGCGATCCCTCGAATTTACGCAGGGCGCCGACGGATTGCTCAAGATCCGCCGCTTCCTCATTGACTACCGCCCCATCAACACCGCCCGCACCGTGTTCGCCTACCGGGAAATCCGGATCAGCCGGGAAGCCGAAGGCTGGCGTTGGGAGAACAAGGACGGCGACTGGGAATTCTATTCGCTCGACGGCCGGCTCCTCAACACCGGCCACCGCCATCTGGATCTCACCCGCTTCGACTACGATTCCGACGGCCGCCTCGAATCGGTCGCCGATCGCGAGGGCCGCACGCTGTTCACCTATCTCTACGCGGGCGATCAGTTGTCGGGCGTCCGCGACCTGAGCGGACGCGAGGTCCGCTACGGCTTCACCAGCGGGCGGCTGACCTCGTTCCGCGATGCCGTTACCAACGAGATGACCTTCATCTACGACGGTGACGGCCGGCTGATCTCCAAACGGGACATCAACGGCCTGGAGCGGCACATTGCCTACCAGACCGGCTCCCAGGTCTCCAGCGTGCTCGATCAGCACGGCAACGGGAAGTTCTACCAATTCTTCTACGACAAGAACAACCGCACCTACTACTCGCTGGTTCACTCCACCGGCGGGGAAACGGAGGAGAAATGGTTCAATGCCCAGGGCCGCTTGGTGGACCAGGTGCGCAGCGGCGTTCAGGGCGACAAGGTCCAGTTCGACGGCCGCAATGAAATCATCACCAAGAACACCGGCGTGGTCTGGTTCCGGGACTACGACGAATGGGGCAATCTCACCCGCGAAGTGCGGCCCGACGGCGGCGTGGTGCAGACCGACTACCACCCGGTCTTCCACCTCCCGGTGCGCGAGGTGAATCCCCGGGGCGCCATCACCCTATGGCAGTACGACGACCAGGGGAACCTGCTGGAACGCATCGAGGCTGCGGGCACGGAGATCGCCCGCACCAACCGCTGGGAATACGACGAGGCCAGCCGCCTGATCCGCCAGGTGGACGGCCGGGGCAACCGGATGGAGTACGCCTATGACGAAGCCGACAACCTGGTCCGCGAGTTCGATCCGGAGAACCCGGCCTACCAGACCTTCTACGGCTACGACGCCCGCGGCAACCGCACCGCCCTCACCAACGCCCTCGGGTATGTGATTTTCTACGGCTATGACGGCCTCGACCGCCTGATCGCCGAGACCAACACCCTCCAGCATGTCACACTCTACACCTACCAGGGGAAGAATCTGGTGGAAGTGGAAACCGGCCGCGAGGGTGAGAACCGCGGCCACGTCGTCCGCTATCGTTACGACGACCACGGCCGCCGCACCCAAACCCTCCGCGTGGATGAGCAGGACCAGGAACACGTCTGGGAAACCACCACCTACGATGCCGATGGCCAGGTCATCGCCGTCGCCAACGCCCTAGGCCAGACCACCCGCTTCGAATACAACGCCGCCGGGCAGCGGGTGAAAGTCGTCCAGCCGTTCAGCGCGACCGAAACCTCGGATACGCAGTACGTCTATGATGATTTTGGCCGTTTGACTCAGGAGATTGATCCGCTGGGCGTGATCACCAAGCACGAATACGACGAATTGAACCGGGAGCGGAAGGTCACTGAGGCGCTGGGCACCTCCGTTCAGCGGTCACGTGAACGGGGCTATGACTTGGCCGGGAATCTCAAGAGCATTACCTATTCCGATGGAACCAACGCACTGACCACGCTCTACACTTACGATCTGTTGGATCGCCGAACGCAAATTCGCGGCGCTCGGGAATACCCCAAGGATTTCGAGTACGATGCCAATGACAACCTGACCGCCGAAATCAACGGGCGCGGCTACCGAACCGAACACGCCTACGACCCGTACAACCGGCGAACGAACACGGTGGAAGGCATCGGGAACGGCGAACCGGGCGAACATGCCGGATCGTTTGAGTACGACCTTATCGGCAACGTCGTGACCGCCTACGATGGCAACCGAAACCATCGCCACTACCATCACGACATCCTAGGCCGGCCGACGGAGGAGTCCATCCCCTTGGGGCCAACGAATGCAGTGCCCGCCGGAAACTGGTGGCTCGACGACTCCGTCGTGCTAAACCGCACGTGGCACAATCCGTGGGGGCAGCCCGTGGCCTCCAGCAACATTGTCGGAGCCGTAACCGCCACTGTGTACGACGTGTTCGGGCGCCGCTTTACGCACACCGACGCCGCCGGATTGACGCTGACCAACGCCTACAACGCCCTAGATCAGCCTGTGGCGATTGGCTACCCGGTGGTCTCCTCAGCCCCGTCGGGCAGCCCGCCGACCTCCATCCGCTACGCTTACGACTCCTACAATGCGCAGATGCTCGTGTCCGTGACCGACCGCGCCAATCTCACCACCACCTATGGCTACAATCGCCGGCTCCAACGCGCCAGTGAACTCAGTTCCTGGGGCGCGTTGACCACCTACCGATACAACGAGCTTGGCCGCCAGACCGCGGTGACCAATGCCCTGGAGGAAGTCACTCAAAGCGTCTTCGACCAGTTCGACCAACTCGTAGCCACAATCCATGCCGACCACATCCCGGTCACGCAGGAGCGCATCGAATACCGCGCCTACGATGAGTATGGCCGTATGACCAACCATTGGGGCGCCGCCACCTACGACGTGGCCTATACCTACGACTTGACCGGGAACCAAGTCTCCCTCACCGATGGCAATGGCAACACCACCCGCTGGGAATACGACGGTCGCAACCGCAAGGTCCGGAAGATGTATGCCGACAACAGCGACTACGAATACGGCTACGACGCCAATGGCAACCAAATCCGCAAGCGCGACGCCATGCAGCGGACCACCGGCTACGAGTTCAACCCTTATGATCTCCTCGTTCGGACGGACTACCCCAATGACCCCGACGTGACCTTTAGCTATGATCCCGGTGGGCGGCGCGTCCTGATGGTGGATGGCACGGGCACGAACACCTGGAGCTACGATGCCGCCGGCCGTGTTTTGGAGAATGCGCAATTCAACGTCGAGCACGCGGTGAATTATACCTACGACGCCGAGGGCAAGCGGCTTTCCATGACGATCGTCCCGTTGTCCGTCGGCGACGCCCGGATCAGTAACTACACCTACGACACAGCCGCGCGATTGGTCACGATCGTTGACCACGGAGTTTCGGACTTTTCCTTCCGTTACACGTGGGCCACTAACGCCAACCGTCTCACCAATCTCGACTATCTCTCCGGGATACAAACCAGCTATGCCTACGACCTCCTCGGGCGAAAAACCCTGTTGTCCACCTTTGAAGCATCACAAGTCGAGATTGCCCGCTTCGCCTACAGCCATGATCGGGCGGGTCAACGAGCGACCGAGACGACGCTCACGCACATCGATCAGTTTGCCTACGATGCGAAGCGACAGCTTGTCGCTGCCCGCAGGTTTCTTTCCGACAGCACGCCCGATCCGAACTGGGACTTTGCCTACGAGTACGATCTGATTGGCAACCGAAAGACTGCTGCCAGTCCTGGCGCAGTGCATCAATATACCGCGAATACAGTAAATCAATATTCGGCGATTACGAATGCGATAGGCCAAACGCCAAAGTACGATAAAAACGGTAATCTCTTCGACGATGGGGAAACAGTATATCGGTTCGATGACGATGACCACTTGATTGAAAGCTCCAATTCCATCACTCGGCTCGCATTCCAATATGACGGCATCGGTCGTCGGGTACTTGAGGAACATTTTGAATCTACAGCTACCACTGCGCGCCATATCGTCTACGATGGTAGGCTTGCGCTGGGAGGGTCCTCAGATGACGAAGTTCAAAGTTACTGGGTGACCAGAGGACTCGATCTCGGGCTGAGCCGTGATCAACTAGGTGGTATTGGAGGTCTTTTGCACATTCAAGGCACAAGTCGATCTGTTGTGTTAAATGATGTGTCAGGCAGCGTGCGTGGATACTGGGATGTAGTCGACAACACTAATACTGCAATTGACTATGATCCGTTCGGGCAGATTGTGTCGTCAGGGGCATCGCTAAATCGTGAAGCTTATATGAGTAAGGAAAACTTCAAGGAATATGGTTTCATTGATTTTGGACGTCGCGTATTGTCTCCATCCCTCGGAAGATGGTTAACGCGCGATCCACTTGGGGAACGTGGAGGTGAATCAATCTATGGTTTTGTGAAAAACGACCCCGTGAATCACGTGGATGCTTTTGGGGAATGTGAGGTGTTGATTTTTGGCCAAGGAAGATCTGTTGGTGGTGGTGAGTTCAATCCGGAGGATCCTTTGAGACCCATACAAGGGGAAACATTTCCACCGAATATTCCGAAAAGGTATGATATTGGCGAGCCATGTAATTGCAGCAATACTCTGGTCAAATGGAAAGCTAGTCGTTGTGTTGCTATTGTGAATTACTGGTGGAATACCGACTGGCACGGGAAGGATAATCTGGGTAATTCGGGTGCGCAGCATGAGCATCACCATGCCGATATCTGGAAAGAGTACGTAAATCAATATGAAAAAATTGCTGATAGTTATCTGCTTGGGAAGTGTTATGGAATAGAGCAGGCCACTTGTCTAAAATCTGAGAATATTGACTTTTTGATTTGGAATGTTCAGGAAAGCATGGCTCAAATTAAAAATCGGATATTTGATCGTGATGCTTACGGTGGTGGGGGTGATCTAGGGACAGTGCGAATTCAGCTATTACTAGATCTTGCTCGTCTTATGCAGGCTGAAGCACATTGTAGTAGATATAAAACGAAATGTAAATATTGAGGGTATTGATGGAACGTAATGAGGTTAGATCTGAACTATTGACAATTCGAAATGTGAAGTTTGCTTGATGACTCGAAAGGTGTGGAAGCGATGAACGTGGTCCGAACAGCGAAGGCAGATGCTCGGAATGGCGGTCCAGGCCGTGCTTGGCCCATGATGGCCCGGCTGGCGACGCGCTGTCACACCGTGTGTGGCCTCATGGCCTTCTGCTTTTCGATCCCAAGTCTCCAACGGTCTGCGGCCGCCCGGGAATCCATCTGCACTCACGTTCGGATCAAGATGCTTCAGGAACTGACCCTGGAGCGAATTGAAGATGACCTCCGGGGCCCGGCAGTATTCGCAACAATGCCCTGCCCGCTCCGCCACCGTTGGGTAGCGGGGATTTACTCCCGCAAATCGGCAAGGATGGCTGCCGCACGCTGGCCAGAGGCCCGGAGTTCGGCGTCCACCAAGGCGTCCAATTCGGCTTGGTCCGCTGGTGAGAGCGATTGGTCGGAGTCGCGTGCCGTCCGCCAGCGCTCCATCAATTCACTCATGAAGAAGCAATGGGGTCAGATCTGTATTGTTGACAATTGACTAGCGAACGAAGGGGACGTCCAAGCGATGAATGCGGCTCGAACATCGAAGGTGTGGGGAGAAAGGAGGCTTCCGTGCGGGGCGTACGTAGCCGCCGAGGGGACGAGGCGCACTCTTCTCGCCGCGCCCGCTCGTTCCAGCATACGCCCGGCGACTCCGTCCGCGCTTCGAACTCAGCGCCTCTTCCCGTCGGCGGCTACTTGTTTCTTTGGACTCCTGCTTTCGCTGTTCAGCTTCCCATTTTTCTCCGTCGCCCAGGAATCCATCTGCGCCCGGGTACGGATCGAGATCCTTCAGGAACTGACGCTGGAGCGGCAGGCGTTCGAGGCGCGGATGACCATCAACAACGGCCTGCCGGACGGCGTAGTGACGAATTGGCGGAGACATGAGGTTCCCTCGCCAGGTTGGACGTCAGAAAATCTTCAACCGCTGCCATTGGCGGCGGGCGTCCAACTGCGCGGGCCGATTCATTTGCAACCAGGCCGCGGTAGCGCGTCCAACGGCAGTCAGTCCCACCACCTCGGCGGTGTCTGCTGCCACTCGGAAGTGCTCTTCCCAACGATTCCGTCGGGGATGGAACAGGGGAACGACCGTCCGGGTTTCCGGGTCCGGGGCCTCGACCGAATTGCCCTTGTGGAGGTTGCAGGCGCGGCAGCTCAACGCCCAGTTCGAGGACTCGTCAGCACCGCCCCGGCTTCTCGGCACGATGTGTTCGACTTCAAAGGGGAAATTGAAGATGACCTCTGGGGCCCGGCAGTATTCGCAACAATGCCCTGCCCGCTCCGCCACCGTTGGGTAGCGGGGATTCACTCCCGCAAATCGGCAAGGATGGCTGCCGCACGCTGGCCGGAGGCCCGGAGTTCGGCGTCCACCAAGGCGTCCAATTCGACTTGTTCCGCTGGTGAGAGCGATTGGTCGGAGTCGCGTGCCGTCCGCCAGCGCTCCATCAATTCACTTAAACGACGCTGCTGTTTGGCGGTGAAAAACGGGTCGGGACGGTGGTTCTGGACAATGACCAACGTGCCGGAGTCGTCCGCAGGCAACTGCGCCGTCAGGGCGTCCAAAGCGGCCCCGGCGGTCTTGGCGATGGCTTGGTGTCCAGCCGCGATGGCACGGTATTCAACTTCACCCTGGAGCGTCGGTTCGGGAAGAATGGCGACTTTCATGGGACCTTTCGGTTGGCGAAGGATGCCGTGCGGTGCCCAGACAGCGCACCGGAGGGAACTCGACGGCAACGGGTCCATTGCACCTCAACCCCTGCATCGCTCATGACGAGAGCCTACCATTCGATCCCAAGGCGGCAAGGCGCGCGGCGCACTCTTCTCGCCGCGCCCGCTCGTTCCAGCTTCCTCCCGGCGACTCCACCCGTGTCCCCTGGTCAGCGCGTCCTGCCGTCCGCGGCTACTTATCTCTTTGGCCTCCTGCTTTCGCTGTTCATCTGCCCATTTTTCTCCGGCGCCCAGGAATCCATTTGCGCCCGGGTGCGGATCGAGATTCTTCAGGAACTGACGCTGGAGCGGCAGGCGTTCGAGGCGCGGATGACCATCAACAACGGCTTGCCGGACGCGCCCCTGACGGATTTGAAGGTGGAAGTGATCTTCGCTGACAAAGATCGGCAGTCGGTTCGAGCGACTTCCAACCCCAATGATACGTCCGCCAAGTTCTTCTTTCGGCCCCAGGGCGGCGGAGAATTGCCGGCCTCCGTGCCGGCCGGCGAGACTGCCAGGGCGCAGTGGCTCATCATTCCGACGCCAGGCGCGGCCGGGGAGAATCCGCAGGGAGAATTGTATTTCGTAGGCGCAACCTTGACCTACACCGCAGCGGGCCAAACCCAGGAAGTCGAGGTGTCCCCCGACAGCATCCTGGTGAAACCCATGCCGATGCTGGTGCTCGACTATTTTATACCGGAGCAGGTGTACGGGGATGATCCCTTTACGAAGAACTTTGTTGAGCCGGTGGCCCCGTTCTACCTGGGGGTCCGGGTCCGGAATACCGGTCATGGAATCGCCCAAAGGCTGAGAATCGAGTCCGCTCAGCCCAAGATCATCGAGAATGAACAGGGCCTGCTGGTGGATTTCCGGATTGAAGGGAGCGAGGTCAATGGCCTGCCCGCAACCCCCAGTCTCCTCTGCGATTTCGGGAATATTGCGCCCAACCGCGCCGGGGTGGCGCGGTGGATCATGACCAGCACGTTGTCCGGCCAGTTTGTCGAGTTCACGGCGTTCTACAGCCATACCGATGAATTGGGCGGTGAGCTGACCTCTCTTATCTCCGGCAATCCTCACACACATTTCCTGATCTGGGATGTCCAGGTGGATCTTCCCGGCCGGGATGGCATTCGGGATTTTCTCGCCCGCGATGGCAATACGCTCCGTGTCTATGAGTCGGACAATGTGGACACCACAGTAGCCGACCAATCGGAGCTGGCCACGGTCACCCAGGGAGCGGAGACGGTCCTCATCGATCCCCAGCCTTCGGCCGGGTTCCTCTACATCAAGAAGCCGGATCCTTTCAGCGGGACGAAACAGGTGACGAGGATTGTGCGCGCGGACGGAAAGGTGCTGCCGCTGGCCAATGCCTGGTTTTCAGCGACCTGGGATTCGACCGGATTTCATTGGAACCATTTCGTCAACGTGTTCGATGCGAACAACACCGCCGGGCTGGCCTACACGATTCAAGTGGAGAATCTGCCCGAAGTGCCGAATCGGGATCCGGCGCTGCATCCGATTTCAAACTGGACCATTCGGGCGGGGGACCGGGTGACCTTCCCGATCACTGCGACCGATCCGGATGGCGACTCCCTCACCTTTGCCTTGGAGGGAACGGTTCCGAGCGGGGTGACACTGACCAATCTGAATCCAACCACCAGCGAGTTCTTTTGGCGGCCGACCACTAATCAAGCCCCAAGCACCAACCAGTTTCTCGTCAAGGTCACCGACACGGGCAACCCGCCGCTTTCAACCAACGGCAGCTTCCAGATCATCGTGCTCGCTCCGGGTGAGAAGGCGCCGCCGACCCTGACGCTTTCCGTGGGCGACGACGAACCGCTCGCTTACATCGAGAACGACGGGCTGCGTCTCCTGGACTCCAGCGCCGGGGTGACCGATCAGGATTCGCCCCATTTCGGGGGCGGCTATCTGCGGGTGGAGTTTACCGAAGGTGGCCTATCGGAGGACCGCCTGGCGATCCGCAATGAACCGGCCGGGAGCACGAACATTACCCTCACCGCGGAAGGACGGATCCAATACGGCGGCGTGGAGATTGGAACGTACGCGGGCGGCACCAACGGGGTTGACCCGTTGAATGTCGCCTTGAACGCCAGCGCCAGCGTGGCGGCAGTGGAGCGGTTGGTGCGGAATCTGACCTATGAAAATGTTTCCGAGAATCCGTCCGGTGAGCCGCGGACGGTCCAGTTGAGTCTCAATGACGGCGACGGTCAGACGAGCAGCCCGGTCACCCGTCTCATCACCGTCACCCCGGTGAATGACCCTCCGGTGGCCGGACCCGACGTGGCTGCGACCACCCGGAACAATCCGGTGAGCATCGTGGCCATCAAGTTGACGGCGAACGACTACGACGTGGATTCGACGAGCTTTGCCTTGGATGTTCCGGTCAACGCCAGCGCGCAGGGCGGAAGCGTGGAATTCACGGGCGGCGTGGTGACTTATCGTCCGCCGCCCTTGTTCCAGGGGGAAGATGTCTTCCAGTATCGTTTACGGGATTCCGATGGCGGTGAGGCCTTCGGATCGGTCACCGTCACGGTGCGCTCGCCGCCAGGAAGCCCGATCCGGATCATTTCCATCACAGTCCTGGCGGACGGATCGGTACGCCTCGCGGCCACAGGGACTCCCGGCGGGACCTATTCCGTGCAGGGTTCCGAGAATCTCACCGCCTGGAGCGGGATGGAGACGATCACGGCGGAAGGGAATGGGCTGTTTGAATTCACCGATGCCGAGGCCAGCCGCCTCGAGCGGCGTTTCTATCGGATCGTGGAAACTCCTTAACCATGCAGGCAAGAACCGCCAAGGAACGCCAATGGCCGCGAATTCTGGCAGCGCCGGCATCCTTGCCGGCGAAACACACCACGAACGAAGCGCCCAGAAGAGGTGCCAACTCCCCTTGAACCCTGTATCTCATGAAAGCTAGGGCCACTTCCATTTACGGACTGCTTCTCGCCCCGATCCTGGGGACGGCGACCGCCTCGGAGTTTGTGCGGGAGGTCGGGCAGTTGATTCCAGACAACGACCCGGCGGGGATCGTCAGCGTCCTCGACGTGAGCGGCAACGACCTGGACCTCTCCAAGGTCACCGTGTCGCTGGAACTGACAGGCGGATTCAACGGCGACCTGTACGCGGAATTGAGGCACGACTCGGGCTTCTCCGTCCTGCTGAACCGCGTGGGGCGGACTGAGGGGCAATCCTTCGGTTATCTCGACTCGGGCCTGTCGGTGGTTTTCGACGACGATGCTCCGAATGGGGACATCCATCTCTATCGCGAGGTGTTCGGCGGCGCGCCGCTGACGGAACCGTTAACGGGAATCTGGCAACCGGACGGCCGCACTGCACCCCCCAGCACAGCGGTCGCCAGTGATCCGCGGACGGCATCCCTGGCGAATTTCGTGGGGATCAATCCCAACGGGACATGGACACTGACGATCGCCGACTATGACGGTGGAGGCGAAGCGACCTTGGTCCGATGGGGCATCCGCATCACGCAGGTTCCGGAACCTCAAACTCTGGCGCTCGCTGCGGTCGGCGGCTTGTCGCTGTGGATCCTGCTCGCGCGGAGGCGTCGTCTGAGGCGTGACCCTGCGATTCAACCGCGAAGGAACGCGAATGGGAGCCCCTATGAACTCACTCATCTCGAATGACGCAGTCAACAAGGGGAGCATACGCGTCTCGCGTGTCGGTCTCGGCGTCCCCGCCGAGCCCCTCGTGGACTGTTCTCCTCCCCGCGCGTCATTCGCAGCGACGTCGAGGTCAGAAAGTCAGTGCATGAAGAACCGGGCGTCCGCCTTCGCCCAGAGGCTTCGGCGGGACGAGTCCGCCGCCGCGGGGAGATTTCGGCGGGACAGGTCCCGTTCAATACTCGAGGCGCGCGCGATCCCCTTCCTAACCCGCATGGGAAATCCGGCAGGGCTTGCCGCGTTGGCGCTTTTTCTCTGTGTCAATACCACCGCGGCTGGCCTGGCTAAATTCAATGCCTCCTCCTGGCTGGCTCATTCCGAGATCTCGGACCTGCATCCGGGTGAGACCAAGATCGTGGAACTCCATTGGACCAACACCCTCGATCGGGCCGTGACCCTTCGAGATCCGCACTCCACCAGCGATCATTTCGAAGTTCTGGAGTCGCCCGGCACGGTCAAGGCCGGTTCCGTCGGGCAACTCCGCGTGCGCATCGAACCGCCGGGCGAAGGCCCATTGAATGCCGCGATCCTGGCCGATTCTGCTGGGCGGACCGGAGAGCGGTTCGTCTTTACGTTCGCGGGCACGATTCGTTCGGCGGAATGGCCCTCCCCGTTTGACGAGGTCCGTGTCGGAGGGAACGAGGCGTGGCTGTCGGCAGCCCAACTGCGCCAGCGCCAGGAGGGATCCGTTGAGACCACCTTGGTGGATATTCGACCTGCGATGGAATTCCAGGAATGCGCAATCCCCGGCGCACTGAATCTGCGTCCCGTCGAACTCAAGGTGCGGCCTGCGCTCAAGAATCGTCCGATCATCCTGGTCTCCCGAGGCCATGACGAGGCGCGCTGGCTGCAGGAGCGCACCCATCTCCTGGAGGCGGGATTTCGCGATGTCCGGGTGTTGCAGGGAGGGATGAATGCCTGGATCCGGCAAGGCCATCCCACCACGGGAAGCAATGGCGGGCGGCGGGCATTCTCCATTTCCGCGCGCGAAGTGGTGGCCCTGAGGCCGCTGACCGGCTGGGTCCTGGAGGGCGAGTGCGGCAGTGGCGCTCTGAAGGACTTCCTGGGAGTCGGAGCCGTCATTTCCCCCAGCGCCGCCCCCGACGCGCAACGCGTGCTGCGGATGGCCTCCCCGGAGCGTTCCCTGCCTGCACAGGAAGCGGCCAACGGCGACTCGCCCCTGGTCGTGTTCGAACTTTCGGATAGCGTCGAGGAATGTCTCCGCCAGTTTCTTTTCCAGATAGCCCAATCCCAGCGCCGGTCGGTCACGCAGGAGACCTTTGATATGTCGAGCTACATTCAGACCTTTCGTTCCTCGCGCGGCACAGGGAGTTGTTGTGGGAGATGAGGATTGGTCCTGCTGGCCCAGGATCCCGAGGATGGCTTGGCCAAGGTCCGGACCGGTCTGAATGGGATCCCCATCCCGACTCTCCAGCAGACCGAGGCCTTTGTGGAGCATGTCGCCACTCATCATAGTTGGTACAAGCACCTGCCCAGCTTCCCGCCGGGGGTCTGGTTTCTCTTCGCTGGCAATCCCAATGCGCGCCGCCAATTTGCTTGGTGAGAGAATCCGCAGCGGCATTTCGACCTGGCGCAAGGAAGCCGCTTCCATCACCACCGCCAGCTCAGCATCGCAGAGTATCGGATGTGGTTTGGACTATGGGACTACACGAACATCCATTCCAGCATCCAGGACTTGGCAGGGAACCCTCAGGGAGAGGGCATTTGTCGTGATGCACGGCTCTCAAACCGGCATTGCGGATGCGGACCCGAGAACGGGCAAAGGCCGCCTTGCCGCATCCGTGCCGCGCCGCGGCCGTTACATTGTTACCATGCCCTCCGTGGCCGCCGTCGCCACCGCTTCCCCGCGACGCGCGCGGAGGCCGAAGCGGTTGCTCACGGCGGATGAGCTTCTCGACTGGCTGGAGTCGGTCGTGAATGCGGATCTGATTGATGGAATTGTTCAGATGCGTTCCCTCCGTCAACCTGCCCCCCCACGCAGACGTGCTTAACCTCGTGGACCCATTGCTCCGGCTCTACGTTGAGCAGCGCGAGGTCGGCAAACTCTACTGCGAAATGGTCGCGGTGGGGTTGAGCCAGCGCACGGTGTTCATGCCCGACCTGGCCTTCTTCGCACCCGGCCGGCGGCAGCCTTTCGAGAACGTTCACATCGCCGACGCACCCCCATTCGCGCTCGAAGTCCTGTCGCCATCGAGCCGCCGCCGCGACCCGGGCGACAGGTTCGCCAAATACGAGCTGCACGACGTGCAGGAATAGTGGGTGCTGGATCCCGACGAACTGCAGCACCGCTTCTACCGGCACGAGAGGGAATACCTCCTCGAGTTCGGCGAGGGCGAAAGCGTCATCCGCTCGGTGAGTATCCGCGGCTTCCGGGTAAAGCACGCATGGCTCAATCCTGACCGCTTGCCCGCTTGCCCGCCGTCCACAAGGCGTTGGCCGAGGTCCTGGCGCGGTAGCACCACAAGGTTAGACCACGCTGCGGCCCAGTTCGGTGTTGCTGATGGCGTCCACAATGCGCCACTGCTCGTTGTGGAATCCGGGTTCCGGACGGAAGGCGAGCTTCGCGTAGAACTTCTTCTCCAGCTCGATGAGCAGCTTTTCGTCCTGGGTACGGAGGCGCTCCAGCACGGAAGGATGGCAGTGGATCCGCAGTTGGAAGTCGCTCTCGTCCCGCGGACGCGCCTTCATGATGGCCGTCAGCTTGCGCTGGATCTCCACGCTCATGCTCTCGGCGCTCTTGACCACCCCTTTGCCGCGGCAATGCGGACAGTCCATGAGCATGGCGTCGGCGACTGATTCGGTGTGGCGCTGCCGGGTCATCTCCATCAGGCCGAGCTGGCTCAGCGGCAGGATGTGGGTCTTGGCGCGATCGCGGCGCAGGTTTTCCTTCATCCGCTGATACAGCACCTGCTGGTCCTTGCGCGACTTCATGTCAATGAAGTCGAGCACGATGATGCCGCCCATGTTGCGGAGCCGGAGCTGCCGGCAGATTTCGTCCGCAGCCTCCAGGTTCACCTTGAGCAGGTTCTGGTCGTGATCGCGGGATCCCTTGTGGCGCCCGGTGTTCACGTCAATGGCCACCAACGCCTCGGTTTCATCAATGATCAGATACCCGCCGCTCCGGAGGGTCACCTGCCGGCCAAACGCCTGCTCGAGCTGCCGCGTGATGTTGTACCGGTCGAACAGCGGCTCCGCTTCGTTGTAGAAGGCGATCTTCTTGGCGGAACGCTGGCTGATGCGCTTGATGAGGTCCTGGACGCGCTCGAACTGCCGGTGATCGTCAATGATGATCCGATGGACGTCCTCGGTGAGGAAATCCCGCACGGTGCGCTCGATGAGGTCGGGTTCCTGAAAGACGCAGGCGGGGGCCGGGCCACCGGCCATCTTGTCCTGAACTTGCTTCCATTCCTCCAGGAGCAGAGCGAGGTCCCGGACAAAGTAGCGGCGCAGCTTGCCTTCGCCGGCGGTCCGGATGATGACGCCCATGCCTTCGGGCAGGGTCAGATCCCGGAGGATTTTCTTGAGCCGCTGGCGCTCGGCGGGGTCCTCGATCTTCCGGCTGATGCCGCATTGGTCGGAGTTCGGCAGCAGCACCAGGTACCGGCCCGGCAGGGCCAGATTGGTGGTCACACGCGGCCCCTTGGTCCCGATGGGGCCCTTGGTCACCTGGACGACGATTTCGCTGCCCACCGGATACAGCCTGGGGACGTCCTTGGTGGTGATCTTGGGCTTGTCCTTGCGGGCCCGCTTCCGGTCCTCGCGCTCGACCAGCTCGACGCTGGAGTCGAAATTGTTGGGAATGATGTCCCAGTAGTGGAGGAAGGCATTTTTGTCGAAGCCGATGTCCACAAAGGCCGCCTTGAGGCCATCCTCGAGGTTGCGGACTTTTCCCTTGTACACGCTGCCGACCAAGCGCTCGGTGTTGGTCCGCTCGACTGTGAAGTCGTCGAGACGCGATTCCTCGAGCACCGCCACCCGGGTTTCGAGCGGTTCGGAATTGATGACGACTTCGATGTTTTTCTTGGGCTCGGGCTGGATGAGTTTCCGGACCTTTTGGACCACCTCCTTGACCGCCGCCCTGGCCTTATCGAGGAAGGTTCCCGGGCGGCGTTTGACGGTCCCCGGGGCCTCCGGGCCGGCGTCGCCCGAGGACTCGGCATCCTCTGTGAGCGCCGTTCCGGGGGTCCGGAACCGTTGGTCGCGTCCCGAATCCGGCGCTTCCTCGCCGACATCCTGGGCGTCTGGGGGGAGTCCTGCGGCCAGATTTTCGGCCCGCTGGATTTCGGCCTCGTGACGTCGGCGGTCGAAGAGCGCCTCCTCGGCCGGTTTGTCGGTCAGGGCGCCGGCCCGTGCGGAGGCGGCGCCGCGGCTAGGCTTGGGGTTGGAGAGTCCGTGGGTGGGCTTGAACCGCATCGGCCCCCGGTTGCGCTTGAAAGTTTGCTGGCTCATGAAGGAGGGGCGTCAGAAGTGACGCCGGTGCAGGTGAATGTTTTGCAGGATGCCGATGGCGATCAGCGAGCAGAGCACTGAAGTGCCCCCCGCGCTCAGCAGGGGCAGTGGAATGCCTGTGACCGGCACCAGTCGGATGTTCATGCCGATGTTTACAAAGACATGCGTGAACAGAAGAGTGACCGCCCCCACGGCCAGGAGACGTCCGAGCCGGTCCCGGGCGCGCACGGCGATCCGGAGTCCGCTGAACAGCACGAGACCGTACAGGAGGAGAACCGTCACGCTGCCGAGGAATCCTTTTTCCTCGGCGATGACGGAAAAGATGAAGTCGTTGTGGGCCACCGCCCGGGGCAGGTAACCGAGCGCGCTCTGCGTTCCCTCCCGCCAGCCCTTGCCGGTCCATCCGCCGCTGCCCACGGAGATCAGGGCCTGGCGGACGTTGTAGCTTTTGTTTTCCTGCTCCGCCTTGGCGAGCAGGCGCTCGGCAGGGGTCGCGTTGCGGGGGGCGAAGTCGAGTCCGAAGTACACCAGCAACCGTTGCCGCTGATACTCCTCCAGTTTGACGAAGCGCCATCCGGGGGGCGCGAAGAGGACGTCCACCAGGATCAGCACCACCAGGAACGCGCCCCCCCCCAGGAACCGCGCGAGGAATCGGCGCGGCACGCCGGCCACGAACATCATGGCGAGCGCCACCGGCAGGAAGACCAGGGCCGAGCCCAGGTCCGGCTGCTTCAGGATCAGCCCAAAGGGCAGCAGAGTCATGCCCAGTGCCTTGGCGAAGAGCGCGGGGGAGGCCAGTTCGCCCTGCGGACGCGACAGGAAATTGGCGAAGGCGAAGAGGAACGTGAGCTTGGCGAGTTCGCTGGGCTGGAATTGCACCATGCCCAGATCGAGCCAGCGGCGGGCGCCCAGGCGCGAGACGCCGAACAGGGCCACCGCGAGGAGCAGAAGAATGGACAGCCAGTACGCCACCAGCGACCAGCGCGCGAGCCGGCTGTAGTCCACCAGGCAGAGCACCGCGACCGCGACTACGCCCAACCCGTAGGCGACGACCTGGTTCATGACCCGGTATTGCCACCACGCGAGCGGGGGGCGGGCGGCGCCGTCGGTCGCGCCGGTAGCCGAGAAAATGAAGGCCGCGCCGAGCAACATGAGACCGGCCACCCCGACCCAGAGCGTCCACTCCACCCGGCTTTCCCGGCGCACCGTTGGAAGATCCCAGGTCATGGCGGATCCAGGCGGGCGAGGCGTGTGGACGGTGTCCGGCCGCGGTCCCGCAGGTACTCGTAAATCTGGCGCGCCACCGGGCCGCAGGTGCCGCCTCCCGACGCCCCGCTTTCCACCATCACAATCACGGTGTATCGCGGGGCATCGAACGGGGCGAAGCTGGCGAACCAGGTGACCTGGTCCTTGCGGCCGTTGCCCTTGATCTCCGCCGTGCCGGTCTTCCCGCAGACGGCGAACTCGGCCAGCCGAGCCGTCTTTCCGGTGCCTTCCGGATCGAGCACATCGTCCCGCATGGCCGCGCGCACGCGCTGAAAGTGGGCCGGATGAATCCGCAATTGGGATCGCACCTGGCCCGGCTTGACGTGAATCGGCGGGGTCGTCGAAAGGGGATCCTCCGGCACCAGACGGTCCACCAGACGGGGCCAGAAGACCTTGCCGCCATTGGCCACGGCGCTGACGGCCACCGCCAGTTGCAGCGGCGTGAGGGTGATCTCCTGTCCGATGCACACATTGGCCAGATTGCCCTGGCCCCAGCCGCGTTCCCGGACGCCGGCCAGGGTCGGAAAGTTCCCGGCGGACTCCTCGGAGATCCGGATGCCGGTGTGCTGGCCGAGACCGAAATCCAGCGCGGTGGTGATCAAGCGGTCCCATCCCAGGCCCAATCCGTGGTGAATGAAATAGCTGTTGCTCGAACGAATGAATGCCCGGCGGAGATCGTAGTCGCCGGGAGACGCCAGATCGCGGATCGGGCGGCGCCCGACGAAATAGACACCCTTGGACGGATTGCGGGGATCCGGTTCCACCGTAAACAGGGCCTCCGGATTGAGGCCGGCCTCCAACAGGGCCAGGGCGTCAATGATTTTGAAGGTGGACCCCGGAGCGTACTGGCCGTAGGTCGCCCGGTTCATGAGCGGGGTCGCCGGATCGGCGAGGAAGAAATTCGTCCAGCGGTCCGGGGACACCCCGTCCACAAACTCCGCCGGGTCGAAGGCTGGCGCCGAAGCCAGGGCGAGGATGTCGCCGTTGGCTGGGTCCATGACGACCACCGCGCCGCGTTCGTCGCCATGGACGGAGCCGAGCGCGCGCTCGGCGGCCCGCTGCAGCTCCAGGTCCAGGGTGGTGACCAGATTCAGCCCGGCTTGCGCCGCCACGTTCAATTCCTGGCCGCCCCGATGGCGGTACCCGGCCGAGTTGACCAGGATGCTTCGCGCTCCCGCCTGCCCGCGCAGTTCGCGGTCATAGGCGGCTTCGAGGCCCATCGCCCCGCGGTAGTCGCGCAGCCGGTAGTCGTAACGGCCTTCCTCCTCGTCGTAATCATCATGGCGCTGCAGGTGCCCCACCACATGGGCGGCCAGGGTGCCGTGAGGGTAGCTGCGCACCGGCACCCGCTCGAGTTCCACGCCGGGAATGTCCCAGGCCTGCTCGGTGATCAGGGCGATTTGGTCCGGGGTGCAGTTGGGCAGCAAGGGCAGGGGCAGCGCCGTCTTGTTGACGAAATGCTGCTGCAATGCGGGCTCGCTCAGCACCAGGTTCGATCCGAGCCGCCGGTTGATCTCGGCCACGGTGTTGCTGACTACGGCATAGCGGGATTCCCGGTTCAACCGGTCCAGCTCGGCGCGCGTGAGGCCGCCCCGGCTGCGGGGCTTGCGGAACCGGCTGATCAACCAGGCGACCGGGTTCGTGGTTTCGGAGGCGGACGCCGGCGGACGCCGGGCCAGCAGCTCGGCCCGCCGGAGCCGGTATTCCTCCTGAAAGCGCGGCCGAAGCTCGTCAAGATACAGGTCCAGCCGGTATCGGGGCGAGTTGCCGGCGAACTCGCGTCCCTGCCGGTCAAAGATTTTTCCACGCATGGCCGGCACTCGCACCGTCCGGTAGCTCTGGCTTTCCTGGCGCTGCTGGTACCGGTGCCGCGACATCACCTGCACCTGCCACAGACCCAGCAGCAGCACCGCCAGCCCCGCGGCGATGCCCGCCGCGAGCCAGCGCAGAGGACGATCCGTCGGATGGATGGACCTCATGGAGTTCATGGAGTGGTGGTGGTCATCGGCAGATCATCGCCGGCCCCGGACGATCTCGCGGTCGGGCCGGAAACTGGTCTCGGCCAGCGGTTGATAGTCGAAGACATTGCGGATGGCGTCGAACGTGCGAAAGACGCCCGGACAGACAGCGCCATTCAGCAGGCCCAGAATCACGAACTGCACGATCAGGAACGGGCCGGTAATGAAGGTGTGCGATCCCAGCTCGAGGAGCACCCAGGTGCCAAGCGGCATGGCGACCCCGGCCGCCGCGCCCAGCCAGGCCTGGGCATAGGCTTGCTCCCTCAGGATCAGGTGCTGGCGCAGGTGAAGCACGAACCCAATGGCAAACAGGGGGAGCACGGAGATGCCCAGGGGCCCTGCGGACAGGGCGTCGAGCGACAGGCCGGCGAACACGGCCAGACAGGCCACGGCGGGCAGCGGATGCGTCAGAGCCGCATACACCATGAGGGCCGGAAGCACGGCCACCGGCGTCTCGAGCCATCCCACCACCGGGCGAAACTGGGTCTGTGCAAACGCCGCCAGCCAGGCCACCAGGAACAGGGCGATGGTCGGAATCCAGGACATCGGATTGGGAGTGGTTCGGGTGGGAGGCGGGGAACACGCGTAGGTTTCTCAAGGCGCCACGACCCAGACCTCCTCCAGTTGGTTGAGATTGGCGCCCAGCCGGATGCGGGCTTCGGTGAAGAGCCCGCCGTCCACGGATCGGGTGTCTACCACCTGGCCGACCGGGATCCCGGCGGGAAACACGCCTCCCAGTCCACTGGTGACCACATGATGCCCGGCCATGGTGGCCGGGCTGTGCTGGAGGGTGCGCATGACGACCAGGCCGTCCGGATCCGGGGCGGAACGCGATTCCTGGATGACGCCTGGATCGCGGGTCTCGACCACCACAACCGACACGCCGCATTCGGGATCCCCGATCAGCGCGACCTGAGACTGGGTGGGTTCCACCTCGCGGAGGCGTCCCACCAGGCCGGCGCTGGTCAGCACCGGTTGGTTGGGGCGGGCGCCATCCCGGGAGCCAAAGTCCAGGGTGGCGGTGCGCCACCACGTGGTCGGTTCCCGGGCGATGACGTTGGCGGCGCGGAGTTTCCAGGGAGCGCGGGGTTGCCAGCTGATCAGGGCGCGCAGCCGGTCGTTTTCAGCCAGGGCATCCCGTCCCTGGTCCGCCGCGACCTGAAGCCATTGGTTGGTGAGCCGCAGTCGTTCGATCTCCGAAATCAAGGAGGCCCGGGTCAATGCGCTGAAGCTTGCGCGGTCCACGAAGCTTTGTCCGGCGCCCGAGACACCGAACAGCGGGAGGAACAGGGAGCGGATGCCCGTACGGAGGCGCCCGGCCGCCAGGGGCGGTAGGTTCAACAGCACCAGCGTGAGCGCCACCACGGCGCCCAGCACCCAGTAATGTGCACGCTTCAGCACGTTCGACCCGTTCGCATTCGTCGTTGCGGGGCGAGCGTACCGCCGGGGAGATCACGCCGTGGAACTGGAGGCCACGCGCTTCAGGAAACTGAGTTCCTGAAGCACCTTGCCCGTGCCCTGCGCGACCGCGCTGAGCGGATCGTCGGCGATGTGCACGGGCAGGCCTGTCTCCTGCGCGATGAGCTTGTCAATGTTCCGCAGCAGCGCGCCGCCGCCAGCCATCATGATCCCCCGGTCCACGAGGTCGGCGGAGAGTTCGGGCGGACAGCGTTCGAGCGTGATGCGGACCGATTCCAGAATGCTGGAAAGAGGCTCCTGCAGGGCTTCGCGGATTTCCTCCGACCGGACGAGAACCGTCTTGGGAAGCCCGGCCGCGAGATCGCGGCCCTTGACCTCCATGGTCAGTTCCTGGTCGAGGGCATGGGCGGAGCCGATGCGAATCTTGATCTCCTCGGCGGTGCGCTCGCCGATCATCAAATTGTGGGCACGCTTCAGGTGCGCAACAATGGTCTCGTCAAACTCATCTCCACCGACCCGGACGCTCCGGCTGAATACGATACCTGCGAGCGAAATGATCGCGATCTCGCAAGTGCCGCCGCCGATGTCCACGATCATGTTGCCCGACGGTTCATGCACCGGCAGGCCGACGCCGATGGCCGAGGCCATCGGTTGCTCGATCAGGTACACTTCGCGGGCGCCAGCATGGGTGGCCGAATCTTTCACGGCGCGCTTCTCCACCTCGGTGATGCCGGAGGGAACCGCCACCACCACCCGCGGGGCGATCAGCTTGCGGTGGTGCACCTTCTGAATGAAATGGCGCAACATCGCCTCCGTAATCTCGAAGTCGGCAATGACGCCGTCTTTCATCGGCCGGATCGCCACAATGTTGCCTGGCGTGCGCCCCAACATGCGCTTCGCCTCCTCGCCCACGGCCAGCACGTTGGTGGTGCCCGCTTGAATGGCGACGACGGAAGGTTCCCGCAAGACAATGCCTTGATCGCGGACGAAAACGAGAGAGTTCGCCGTTCCAAGATCAATGCCGATGTCGTTTGAAAAGAGACTCTTAAGTTGAGCTAGCATGATGCGTGCTCCACACGCACGGCGCGACGGTGGAGAGATGCGGGAAGGGGGTCAAGGCATAACCCATTTTGATGGGAGCCTGCAGGGGAGAACTCGCACGGGGAGGGGTGGGGGGCTGGGATCCCGCCGTCCGGAGTCCCACCTTCAGGCGGTTGCGCGTTATCCGCAATTTACGCCAGGGGAATCCAGAGGCGCTGTTGCTGGCTGGAGCGCAACCGCCTCAAGGCGGGACTCCGAACGCAATTCTTCCGGAGTCCGGCCCGCCCGCCTCAGGGCCCGCAGACTGAGCGCGTCGTGCCGTTTGGCCAGGCGTTGTCCGGTGGCGTCCGTCAGCAACGCGCAATGGTGGAAGCGGGGAAGCGGCAGCCCGAGGGCTTCGTAGAGGAGAATTTGGCGCGCGGTGGAGACCAGGAGGTCCACGCCCCGTACCACCTCGGTGATGCCCATGGCCGCATCGTCCACCACGCAGGCGAGTTGGTAGCTGGGAAGGTCGTCCTGTCGCCAAATGACAAAGTCCCCAAAATCGCGCCCGGCTTCAAACTGCTGGGAACCTGCCGAGCCGTCTTCGAAGACGACCGTGCGTCCGTCCGGGACGCGGAATCGCCAGGCGGCCCGGAGTCCGGAGGAAGGGGACGCCGCGCGGCAAGTGCCCGGGTAAATGGGTTCCTCGTCCGCGGCGTGCGGGGCGCTGGCGGCGGATTGGATGTCGCGTCGCGAACAGGTGCAGGGAAACACGCGTCCGGCGGTGCGAAGCTGTTCGAAGGCAGCCCGATAGCTGGGGAGGCGGGCGCTTTGGTCATAGGGGCCGAAGGGACCGCCGACATCGGGTCCTTCCTGCCATTCGATGCCCAGCCAGCGCAGGTCCTCCAGGAACGCCCGGACAAACTCCGGGCGCACCCGATCCCGGTCCAGATCCTCATTGCGGAGGATCAGCGTGCCTCCGGCAGCGCGGGCGCGCTGAAATGCCGTCCAGAACGTGCGGGCGTGTCCCAAGTGCAGGTAGCCGGTCGGGGACGGCGCCAGCCGGCCGCGGTACGGAGGCAGTCTTGTTTCAGCACCCGACATGTCCGGTTACCCCGGCTGGGAGGCCAGCCAGTCGGAGAACCGGGGCAGGGGACGCCCGAGCAGACCTTCGGCCCGGGAGACATCGAGGGAGATGTCGGTCGGTCGCGGACTCCCTTGGAATTCCCGCACCCAGGTCTTTTCAATGCGCGGTGACAGTTCCGGACACCGCGCCGCCAGCAGGGCGCCCAAGTCGTAGCGCGACAGGCGCTGGCTGCCGGCGACGTGGACGATGCCACGGGCTCCGCTCCGCACCAGTTCCAGCACGGCCCTGGCGGTCTCGGCCGCGGCGATCGGACTGCGGATCTCATCCTGGAACAAAGAAACCGCCCGTCCCGCCCGCCACGCGCTGCGGAGATCCTCGTCAAATCCGCGGTCGCCGCTTGGGGACGGTCCAGCGTTGAGGGAGGTCCGGAGGATGAGATGATGGGGATGCCGCCGCACCACGGCCTCCGCCTCGACCTTTGTTTCCCCGTAGATCATGAGCGGATTGGGCGGATCGTCCTCCCGGTAACTGCCATCCGGTCTGCCGCTGAAGACCAAGTCCGTGGAGAAAAGCACCAGGAGCGGCTCGGGAGACAAGTCGGCCAGCGTCCGGGTGACCTCCACGTTGAGGCGGCGTGCCCGGGCGGGATCCGCCTGGCAGGCGGGGGACCGGCTCAGGGCGGCGCAATGCAGGATCACGTCCGGCTGCTCCCGAGCGAAGCGCGCGGCCACGGCTGCGGAATCTTCCAACTCCAGGTCCGAATGGCGGAGCGGAACAACCGGCCGGCCCGGAAGGATCTGTCCGGCCAGCCGCGCCAAATGCGACCCGATCAAGCCGCCCGCGCCGGTGATCCATACGGGGGAAGCGGGAGGTTCCATGAACCTTGCCGGGAATCAGAGCTCCCGGATGCGCACGTTGCGGAAGGACACCGGATCATTGTGGCCGGCGAATCCGAAGTGGCCGCGGGCGCGGTCCTTGCCCGGGTGGGGCGAGTTGGCCATGAAGTCCTTGGCCTGCGAAAGGTCGGTGTCGAGAATTACAAATCCGTTCAATTCCACTTGGATCCGCGACCCTTTCACGGTGACTTCCTGAAAATTCCATTCGCCGGCAGGGCGCTGGAATCCGCGGGCCGCCGCCGCCATGCCGTAGGCCGAACCGTGGGCCTGGCGCGGATCAATCTTCGAGTTCGTCGCCTGCTCATAGTGATCGTCCAGCACCTGTAGTTCGCACATGCCCTCATAGGCCGTGTCGCCCTTGCCCGGATAGCGGATCGCCAGGCCGTTGTTGCCGCCCGGCGGCAGCTTGAACTCCAGGCGCACCACGAAGTCGCCATACTCTTTCTCGGTGAAAATTGTGCCGCCTTTCTGCTCCTTGCAGCGGAGGGCGCCGTCCACAATCTCGTAGTTGTCAATCGGTCCGGACCAGCCCGCGAAGTCGCGTCCGTTGAACACCGGCTTGAATGCCGATTCGCCGGGGGTGGACAGGATCTTCGCCGCCTCATCGGCCCCGATCTCGCGGACGAAGGCATTGCGCCAGCGGATCTCACCGCCATGGGTCTGGAGTTGGATGGGTCCCTTGGCGGGCACCGGTTGCTTGCGGTCGTAGTAGTTCTCCATGACCGCATTCTGGACCACGGGTTGGCCGTTGAGCCACACGCTGACCCGGGAGCCGACCATGACGATTCGGAAGGAATTCCATTCGCCGAACGGCTTGTCGGCCTTGACCAGGGGATCCTTGCCCGGAGCGCCTGGCGAGTTGTTCCAGAGGCCGCCGGAGCCTTTGTCCGCGCCGATGTTGAATTTCTCGGTCTCGGTCGAATCCCAGATCTGCACCTGCGGCACGCCGCGCAGATAGATCCCGGAATCGGCCTTGGGCACCGTCTTGTAGTCAATGAGGAGTTCGAAGTCGCCATAGTCCTTCTCGGTGGTCGCGTAGGCGCCGAACCCGTCGTTCACCAGTTCGCCGTTCTCGAAGTACCAGTGCGGTTTCCCGGTCTTCGGATCTACCTCCTTCATCGAGGCCGTCCACTTGGCGATCAGCGCGTCGCGTTCCGCCGGCGGCATCGCGAGCAGCTTCCGGTGGTCGAAGGTGTCGCCACCGCGAAATCCGGTGAGATCCTGGCCGTTGAACAGCGGGGTGAACCCGGGCGGAGGCGTGCCCTGGGCCGAGACCGGAAGGCGGAGGGGCGACAGTGGAGCGGCAAGACCCGCAAGCGCCATGACGGCGGTGGCGAACTGGCGACGGGAGAGAATGGAGAAGTCCATGACGGAGGAGGATCGTCGAGCGGGATGGAGGAGTTTCAAGTGTGGAATTGAATGGGTCAGGGATGGGAGATCCGTGGTCGGTAGTCCGTCGCTGGGAGCGAATGATCACCGACTCCGGACCCCCACCATTGACCGATAAATTTCACTGCGGATTAAACGTTGCCGTGTTGGTCCGCCACTGTTCGGTGACGGCCCAGAGATTGATCGGGGTCAGGGCGCGGCCGAAGCGGATGTAGCGGACGCTGCCGTCGGCGAAGGCGTGGTTGGACCCGTGTCCCTTGGAGCCGGAACCCCTGCCATGGCGCCCGTGCTCGATTTCTTCCACATCGTCGCCCAGACGGCCTGCCAGGAAATCCATATGGAAGTGCCCGTGAGCCGGCGCATCCGAACGCTTCTCCCCGAACACCACCGTTTCGGAGGGCTGGCGCAAGGCGGAATCCGGGACGGAACTGGTGACGGAATGGGCCATGTACGCGGCGAATCCGTCCGCATCGAGCGATTGCTGAAAGTAGTCGTTCCATCCGTTCATGATGTAGCTCCGGGGGACGTTGTCGGCGACGTGATTGGTGTCCGGAGAACCGAAGGTGTGCGGAGGCTTGGGGCCGTCCGTCGCGCAGCGCAGCAGCTTCGGATCCTGGTACCCGGTCCGCAGGAGCGTGGGCCACGCCGGACGGTAGGTGCGGGGCACCAGGAGTCCGGCGTGGTCTCCGGTGTAGATCTGGTGGGCCAGTCCCAGTTGGCGGAGATTGTTGACGCAGGAGATCCGCTTGGCGGCTTCTTTGGCGCCGGACAGGGAGGGCAGAAGCATGCCCGCCAGAATGGCGATGATGGCGATCACCACCAGGAGTTCGATCAGCGTGAAGGCGCGCGAAAGCGTCGGGTGTCGGGCGGATTCCGGGATCATGCGCCCAGGATGGACGGGGTGAGAGTGAGGGGACTTCAACGACCTTTTCGAAGGCGCCTCCCGGCATTTCCGTCCACAGCGGGATCACGATGGCCCCTTCCAGAACCGGTCGCCCCGCTTTCATGGCCTGGGGGTTGGCCGCGGCGGTATTGGCATGGTGGACGCCGTCGCGTGCTGCCGAATCGCCGCGCGTGGAGGGGCATTGGGCGTTTCGCCGGCCGGTTCCGCAGCCGATTCCCGCGGTGCGGAACACCGCCTGGCCGGGGAGTCCGGTGGATGCCTTCATCCTGTCCCGTCTGGAAGCGGAACGGGTGCGGCCTTCGCCGGAGGCGGACCGTGCGACGCTGCTGCGGCGGGTGAGCCTGGATCTGATCGGGCTGCCGCCCACCCCGGACGTGGTGGAGGATTTCGTCTCGGATCCGGCTCCGGATGCCTACGAACGCCGGGTGGACCGCCTGCTGGCGTCTCCGCACTTCGGCGAGCGATGGGGCCGCCATTGGCTGGACCTGGCGCGCTATGCCGATAGCAGCGGTTACCAGGTGGATCGGGAGCGTCCATGGGCGTGGGTCTATCGGGACTGGGTGATCCGATCCCACAATGCGGATCAACCCTTCGACGAATTCACGGTATGGCAGATCGCTGGAGACCTCGTGGCCGAGTCGCTGCCCCGGGAGACGGGCGTGGATCCGAGGATTGCCGCGGGCTTCCACCGAATGACGCTGAGCAATCATGAGGACGGCGTGGACGCGGCGGAGTTCGAGGCGCGGGCGCGGGTGGACCGCGTGGCCACGACGGGGGTAGCGTGGCTGGGATTGACGCTGGGGTGCGCGGAATGCCACTCGCACAAGTACGATCCGATCAGCCAGCGCGAGTTCTATCAGATTTACGCCTTCTTCCAGGCCGCCGACGAACAGGATGTGACCGTGGAGCCGTGGGGCACCGCCTATTCGTTCCGGGAGCGCGCCGAACCTCCCGCCACCCACGTCCATGTGCGCGGCGACTTCCTGCGGCGCGGGGAGGAGGTGCGGCCGGGCTTTTTGTCGGCGGTCGCTGACCTCTCCCGAAGGGCGGAGGCGCCGGCCAACCGTCTTGATTTGGCCCATTGGCTGGCCTCGGCGGACAATCCGCTCACCGCCCGCGTCGCCGCCAATCAGATTTGGCTCCACTTGTTCGGCCGCGGCCTGGTGGCGACCCCGGAGGATTTCGGGGTGCGGGGAGAACCTCCGTCGCACCCGGAGTTGCTGGACTGGCTGGCGCTGGAGTTCCAGCGGACCGGATGGAGCCGCAAGGCATTGATCCGCCGGGTGGTGACATCGGCCACCTACCGGCAGTCCTCACATGCCCGTCCCGAATTGGCCCAGCGGGATCCGGACAACCGATGGCTGGCGCGGCAGAACCGGGTGCGGCTCGACGCGGAGGTCCTTCGCGACGCATCCCTGGCGGTCGGCGGACAGTTGAACCGCGAGATCGGCGGAAGGAGCTTCCGTCCGCCCATGCCAGAAGACGTCCGCTGGCTGGGCTCCGCCGGCGCCTGGACGTGGACGGACGACACCGGACCGGCCCTTTGGCGGCGCAGCCTGTACAGCTACTCGCAGCGCACAGTGCCGCATCCGCTTCTGGCGACCTTCGACGCGGCGAATCCCAGCGAATCCTGCACCCGGCGCGACCGGTCGAACACGCCGCTGCAGGCCCTGACCCTGCTCAACAACGATGTTTTCGTCACCGCGGCAAGAGCGCTCGCCGATGAGGCCATGGCCGGGCATCCGGGCGATGAGGCCGTGCAATGGGATCATGTCTTCCGCTGCTGCCTGGGACGCCTCCCCGACCGCGCCGAACGTCGGAGACTGGAGACCCTGCGCAGGGCGCTGGCGAAGCAGCCCGGCACGAATTCGCTCCTGGTCCTGGCCCAGACCCTGTTGAACCTCGACGAGTTTCAGTGCCGCGAGTGAGTTGGACTGTTCGGAGTTCCGCGCCTTCCCTCTGCGTCCTTTGCGTGAGCCTCACGCCATGGACGCGGAGGGCGCAACGGAGGAAAAGTGGGCGAAGTGGCGGCGCAGAGACACCGCGGTTTCGCGCCGGTGCCGGGATCTCGCCTCAGGGGGACTGCTCGATCACGATTCGGAAAAAGGCGGACTGGTCCGGAACAGGGATTGTCCAGCGAAGGTCCCCCCGGAAAGGGTGGCCCAATTGCGGGGTTTGCGGCGCACCCATTGGATGCCAATCCATGAGATTGTGGGAGGCCCACAGAGCCCAAGTGTATTTGTACACTCCTTCGCCGTGGACTTCGAGTCCGCTGGCGGTCACCTGGATTTCGTGGAGAACCGCGGACGGCGGGATCGGGGGCGGGATCAAGATTCCGGTGAAGTTGCCTGCCGTGCCCAGGCTGGGTGAAGGAATGACACCGCCACCAAGAGATACCAGCGTGACGATGACTGAACCGGAGTGGATGGCGGATTCGTAGGTGGAGCCGGGCGGACCTTCCCATGCCCGAATGATGATGGCGCCATTACCTCCGGGAACGGTCCCCGGAATCTCGACGACTCCTAAAAAGAACACTCCATCGGCGGCCAGCGGGCCCTCTTTGATGGAGTTGCCGTGAATGTCCAGGATTTCAATCCGGCCTGCACCTTTCGCCAACGGCTGCCCATTGGATCCGAACACCAATGCCTTCGAGTCAGAGCCAGGTGGGAAAAAGTTGTTGTTGAGGTTGACCGTGCCTTGGGGCCACAGGGTGACCGTGGCGAAAAGAAGGACCACCCTGGCATGGATTTGAGGGAGGTTCACGGTGGTTTGCAGACGCGGTGGTCTGATGGTGCTGGTAAGGTGCCAAAGCGAGAACGAAACAGCAAGCTGGCGTGGAAGCCATGCGATCCCATGCCTTGGAGTTGAGAGAATCATGCCAGTGGGCACGGTGCCCACTCGTTCCGCCACATGGGGAGCCTTCCCTCTGCCTCCTTTGCGTGAGCCTCACGCCATGGACGCGGAGGGCGCAACGGAGGAAAAGTGGGCGAAGTGCCTACCCCCAGAAATGCCTTCCCAACGGAACCGGACTTGGCGGACGTTGTACGTGTTTCGCGTATGTTTTCTGGGACTTACACCGCCATCGTCACTCCGTTTCGCTCTGGATCGGTGGATGAGGACGCCTTGCGCCGCCTGATCCAGGCGCAGGTGAAGGGCGGGGTGGATGGCATCGTGCCGGTGGGCACCACCGGCGAGTCGCCGACGCTCGATTACGATGAGCACATCCGCGTGATCGAACTGGCCGTGCGTTTCGCCGCGGGCCGGATGCGGGTGATTGCCGGGACCGGCGGGAATTCTACCCGCGAAGCCATCGAATTGACCCGGCGGGCCGAGGGAGTGGGAGCGGATGCCACCCTGCAGGTGGCCCCTTACTACAACAAGCCCACTCAAGAGGGGCTGTTCCGGCATTTCGAGGCGGTGGCGGGCAGCACGCGGTTGCCGGTGATGCTGTACAGCATTCCCGGGCGATGCGGTGTTGAGATTGCAGTGGAGACGGTGACCCGGCTGGCGGCGGCGTGCCCCAACATCGTTTCCCTCAAGGAGGCGGGCGGATCCTGCGACCGGATCAGCCGGCTGCGGGCGGTGCTGCCCGCCCGGTTCAGCCTGCTCAGCGGCGATGATTCGCTGACGCTGCCCTTCCTATCGGTCGGCGCGTCGGGCGTGGTCAGCGTGGCCTCCAATGTCGTCCCGCGGTTCGTCGCGACCATGGTCCGGAAGTTTCGGGATGGCGACGCCCGGGGCGCGGCGCGACTGCACGCCAAGCTCTATCCACTCTTCCGGGATCTCTTCATCGAAACCAACCCCGCCCCGGTGAAGGCCGCCCTGGCGATGCTGGGAATGATGGACGAGGAGATCCGGCTGCCCCTGGTTCCCGTCGGCGACGCCAGCCGGAAGGTGCTTGCCGCCCGACTGAAGGAACTCGGACTGCAGGCGAAGGGATGAGAGAGGCTTCTCGCCCGGGACAGAAAAGAAAAAACCCCGCCATGGGCGGGGTTGTGTTTAATTGGGAAGAAGTTTTTCCCGTAGTCGAACCAAACCGGCTGCCCGGCGGTCGGGTTCTCGGTTACTTCGCCTTCGAGGAAACCGCGCTGGTCAACTGCTGCACGGCGCTGGCCTGGGGCGCGGTCAAGCCGGGAATTTTTGCCAGCTTTTGGAGGGAGGCCAGCGCTCCGGAGAAGTCCCTGCCGGACAGGGCGGACACCACGCTTTGCACGAGCTGGTTGGAATTCAGATCGGCATTCTTGAAGGCGGCCACCAGCGCCGAGGTGTCGAATCCTCCGGAGGGTGCCGTTGCGGCGGGCGCATCTGCCGCGGGCGGGGCGGGGCGATCGGTGGTGTGGCATCCCGACACAAACCAGGCGGCGGCGATCAGGCTGGGGAGCAACAAGGGCTTCATAGAAAGCGATTGGGTGAGCTTGCGAATCACGTGGGAGGATTGAACCACATTCCGTCCGGCGTCAACTCCGGTTCCGGCCGGTCCCGGCCGGTCGGCCAGCAGGTGTTACTCAGTTTTTTGGATGGGGAGAACACGCGTCCCGCGTGTGGGTCTCGGCGTCCCCGTCGAGAACTCATGCACTGTTCTCCTCCCCCGGCCCCATTCGCAGCGATGTCCCAGCAGGAAAGTCCGTGCACGAAGCACCGGACGGGATGCCCGGTGCTGCACCCCAGAGGCGCACGCTCCCCGGAACCTTCCTCCTTCCTCCCCGGCCTTTGGACTGCTATGCGCGGGGGCGTATGACACGCTTGGTGATCAACGGCTCGCGCGGACGCATGGGGCAGGCCCTGCTGGCGGGGGCGGCTGCGAATCCGGAATGGGTGGTGGCGGGAGCCGTGGACCAGGGAGACGACCTGGGGGCGGTGGTGGCGCAATGCGATGTGGTGATTGACTTCACTTTTCACGCCGTCACCGCCGGCGTGGCCGCGCTGTGCGCCCGCTACGGCAAGGCTCTGGTGATCGGCACCACGGGCCATTCCGAGGACGAAAAGGTCGCCATCCGAACCCACGCGGCCACCATCCCCATGGTCTGGGCTTCCAACTATTCCACGGGGGTCAACACCCTGTTCTGGCTGACCCGGAAGGCGGCGGAGATCCTGGGCCCCGGATTCGATCTCGAGGTGGTCGAGATGCACCATCGCATGAAGCGCGATGCGCCCAGCGGCACCGCGACCACCCTCCTGGAAATCCTGGCAGATGTCCGGAAGCTGCAACTGGCCGAGGCCCTGCGGCACGGGCGTTCGGGGATCACCGGCGAACGCACCGACTCCGAGATCGGCATTCACGCGTTGCGCGGTGGCGACGTGGTGGGCGATCACACCGTGATTTTCGCAGCCCCCGGGGAACGGGTCGAGCTGACCCACAAGGCGAGCAGCCGCGACACCTTCGCGCGTGGCGCGCTACGCGCCGCGACCTGGGTGGTCGGGCGCCCGCCCGGAATCTATTCGATGCAGGATGTCCTCGGCCTCGCCTGAAATGCCGTCCCCGGGAGAGCCCGTGGAGGCGTTCGTCGCGCTCGGGTCGAACCTGGGCGATCCGCCGGACCTGATCCGGAAGGCGATGGGCCATCTCGACGCCCTGTCCGTGTCCCCAGTCCGCCGCTCGTCCCTGTGGTGGAGCACCCCGGTGGATTGCCCGCCCGGATCGCCGGTTTTCCTTAATGCGGTGGCGGCGTTGCGTCCGCGGAACGGGGAGACGCCGGAATCCCTGCTGGCCAGGCTGCAGGACATCGAGCGGGAGTTTGGACGCCGGCCCAAGCAGGTGCGCAACGAGGCGCGTCCGCTGGATCTGGACCTGATTGCTTGGGGGCACGAGAAGCGATCCGCGCCGTCCCTGATATTACCGCATCCGCGGGCGCATCAACGCCGGTTCGTCTTGGAGCCGCTGGCGGAGCTGGCGCCGGATCTCATCCTTCCGGGCCATAGAAGCAGCGTCCGGGACCTCCTCAGGACGGCGCCGCCGGATTCCGCCCTCCGGCGGTGGGATGCCGAGATGCTGCGGCGGTGACGCGAGACACAGAATCGCCGGGGCCGGAAGCTTCCCGCGTTCCTTGCTGGCGACCCCAGATGCGCTGAAGGGGGGAGCTACGGCCGTGCAGCGGCCCATCCCCACGTGCGATGGTGAAGCGAGTGAGACTCGCCCGCGGGAGACTGAGTACGGCATGTGGCGCTCCCGCCCCCCATGCGGGAGGCCCCGCCGGACGATCCATGAGAATGTAGTGCCAAGGACCCATCGCGTTTTCCTAACAGATTGATAACACATGAGATACAAAAAGGCACGGTCGAAGACGAGTTTGACAGCTCCAGCCTGTGAGCTGTGCCGTGGGCGGGGAACCGGGCCGGTGATGCGTGCGCTCGTTGTCGTTATGTGTCCATCTCCCTGAGGAGATCAACTCACGCGCTTAGACTGAGACAGCGCCGCGAGGCACCCTGGTCTTGTGCTACCCAACGCACGTATATCAGCAGGATCCACCGTCGTTCCAGAAGCCAGGTCCCTGCTCACGCCCAACTCATATCGCCCCATCCAGCTCCAGAGGACAATAGCGGCCTCCGACCGGACTTCCAAAGAGTTTACCGCTTTGTTCCGAGGTGTGCGGGAGTCCTCCCGGGCGGGAGAACCTCCCGCCCAGGATGGGATGCTTTCCGCAATCCTCGGACGATCCGGTGCTCGGGTTGAACTCCTGCAGATCCCTATCTCCCTAACCGCATTCCCCTCCTATCCCTTCGCCTCAACCCACACCAGAAAAAAGACCTTCGGAAGGTCCACGCCCTCTTGACTTCTATAAAGCCATATCAACGACCCAAGCTCAGCGATCCGGATGAACGCCGCCAAGGACGTCCGATTGCAAAGGGCGCGTGACCGGCGCTCATCCGGGTTCGCTCCGGCGTCTTTGTTCGGCATGGATCTGTTCGATTCCTTCTTTCAATGTAACGACAGAGAAATTGGGAAATCGCGTCTTGAATTTCGATGAATCGAACAAGTTGTCCTGTTCATATCTTGGCAAGAGTTCCTGAATTTCCCGTGCCTTCTTGCTGAAAAGCGATCCAAACCTCAGCGCGATCTTCGGGATCACCGAATAGGAAATCTTCTCGCCATAGATTTCGGAAACCAAGCCCATCAACTGTTGGTAGGTCAGCCTTTGGTCATCGCACGGCAGGTGCCATGTCTGACCAAATGCATCCGGTGTGTTCCCGATCAAGGCCATTGCCCGGCTCGCGTCCGGTGTCCAGATGAGTGTTCTCAGTGTGTCGTCTCTGAGCAAGACTTTCGGCTTCTTGTGCTGGTGGATGCGGTCAAAGATAAAGCTGTTCGTGATACTCTGGGTTTTCCCCGGGCCGTAGAATTCCGGTGCCCGGCAGATGACCGCTCTTAACTGCCCATCGTTAACGCTCATCTCCCGCAACAGCATTTCCGCGATTTGCTGGCGCACCCTCCCCTTCCTTCCCACCGGCGCGAACGCGCTGTCCTCCGTCAGCAGCCTGCTGTCCTGCGGATACATATAGGTGTTGTCAAAGAACACCAGCTGCGCCCCATGCTTCTTGCAGGCATCAATCGTATTGCGCATCATGGCGGGAAATTGCGCTGCCCACATTTCCGAATTCATGGGAAGGCCCACGGTGAGATAGACCGTTTGGCTCCCTTCCACGGCTCGAAGCGTTTGCACTGGGTCGAGTAGATCCGCAGGCAGCAAGGTGTCGGTGTCATTGATCTTGCGCGGACTCCGGCTGACCAGCCTAATATCCGCCGTGTACTCCTGCCTCAGCGCTTTCGCCAGTTCACTGGCGATCTGACCATTGGCTCCCAGGATCGTTTGCATCATTATACCGGTTTCGCCAAACTCTCTTTGGCCGCTTTTATCTTCGCCAGTCTGGCCATGACATTGCGGGCGAGAGCCTTTGAGCTGAATGGATTCTGTCCGGTCATCAGATTTCCATCCTCCACAGCTTTCGAGGTGAGCGGTATGAGTGACTTCTTGTAAAGCCCCCCCCGCTTCTTGAGCGCTTCTTCCAGATTGAACGGCACCTCCGCTTTTCTGCGTGCCAGCCATTCCTCAAACCAACTGTAGCCTGAGATTACCCGACCGGCGATCAAGTAGGCACCATTGGACAATCTGACATTGAGAAGGCCGCCCACTCCGTGGCAAACCGCCGAAACGATCTTCCCATTTTCGTAGTGATCCTTGAGGATCTCCTGCAAAGTGAAGTTGTCTGGGAAATCAAACATGGTTCCGTGTCCTCCCGTCAGGTAAACGCAGTCAAACCTCTCTCCGGCAACCTCCTTCAGATTTTTGGTGTGCCCGAGCTTAGCCATGAATGATTCATCGCTCAGGTATCGCTTCGAGAGCTTATCCAGCAGCGCAGGTTTCAGGCTTTCGGGATCGATTGGCGTATTGCCTCCTTTAGGGCTTGCCAAAGTGACATCAAACTCCTGCTCTTTGGCAAGATGGTAAAAATGAGTCAACTCACTCAACCACAAACCTGTTTTGAGATTTCGGTTCGCGTAGGCATCCACGCTGGTGACGACGATCAAAATCTTCATCCCTTGCGATGTGGTGAGCGTGAGAAAACAGCCATGAGCCAATGGATGTTACGTTTTGCCGAACGACCCAAGCTCAGCGACCCGGCGCACGGGACGCCATGATTGCAACCGCGACGCCCCCGCCGGGTTCGCTGCAGCGCATGGTTGAACGAAGCCGCTGCGCGGGGGGCTTCGCCGAGGGTGGAGATCGGTGAGGGCTGGCACTGACAGTGCCGGCCTAGGATCAATTCATCAGACATCGGCTCCTCCCCCTCCTCCCACACCCACGCAGGGTCTCCTCCGGGACGCATCAGCCCGTTGCGCCGGCGGTTCGTGGAACATCTGGTCCTTCAGCAGAGGGCCCAACGAACCGTGCAGGCCTACACCGCCTGGATTTATGATCTGGCCAAGTTCCATCATCGCTCTCCGGATCAGCTCGGGCAGCCCGAGATTCAGGCCTGGATACTGCACCTGATCACCGAGCGCAAGCTCTCCGCCTCCTCCATCCACCTGGCCATCAACGCGCTCCGAGCCGTCTCCCACAGGCTGCTCGGACGAGACATCGAGCCCTATCTGGCCGGCATCAAACGGCCCGCGCGCACCGTCCAGCCCCGCCAGTGTTCAGTATCGAGGAGATCGAACGACTCCTCACCGTGGGGACCGAGGGCGATCCCCTGGCTCGGGTCTTTTTCATGACCGTCTTCGGCGGCGGTCTGCGCCTCTCCGAGGCGACTCATGTCCAGATCAGCAACATGGATTCGGCGCGTCTCCCAACCCCAAGCGCCGCTGAATGGCGGCGCCCCGCTGCGGGGCGCCCGGATCCGGTCCCAGCATCGCGGCGGTCTTGCGCCGCTTCCTGCCGGCTTTTACCGGCCCGCACTCCCCGCAGGTGCTGCGACGTCTGGCCCGTTGTCATACCGGACACATGGGCTGGATCTGGCTCTTGGCCAGACCTCGCCAGCGCCCAAGCCGAATGGACCAGTTGTCCGCGCTGTCCGGGCCAGGACCCGATCTGCGTCGGTCGTCTGGACGCCGGCGGACGCTTTATCCCCCTCCGGCACGGCGCCCGTCTCCTGCGCCTCCAGGCCGGAGAACCCCCGCCGATCTGCGACAGCTCATAACTCATGGCCTCAGGACTCCCCATCTCGATTCCGCTCCCCCGTCGGTGGACGCCACTCCTTCCGACGCCGCGCACCCTCGCGGCCACGACTCGCCTTTCAGCCGTTGGGACCGATACCCGAGAGGTTTCCCACTCCCTATCTTATCTCCTGAGCGCCTTATTCCACCCGGTGGCCACACGGTATCCCTTCGGTTTTCCTCTGTCCGGGCTCCTCCGGTCCATCCGCCCGAGGTAGTTCTCCTATACCGCCGGGGCCTCCTCCGCGGCTCCGTCCAACCTGCGAAATAAGTCGGGCGTCACCCGCCCGTTCCAAACTCACACCCTCCCGCCCGACCTATTCCGCTTCTGGGTTAGACCACATCGTCGTCATACTCATTTCGTAACTGGTCTGCCGTCAGCGCCGACGGCGTCCGAATAATCGGGACGACTCGAAAGACGAATCGGAAGCCGGGCGTCAACCACCGCCTTCATAACCTCCATCCCAATCGGTGGCGGCTCTTGCTGTCCGGCCTCTCGGTAATACCAAACCGCTCCGTTCTTCTCGCTCAAACTCCGCAGCGAGTCTCGGAGCGCCTCAATCGTGGATGCCGCGCCGTCCACGGTGAGCCGTCCATCTGTGAAAACTGCCACCTTGAGAACTGGGGCGTCGGGACTCACTGGACTCTGTGTCGCTGGCTGCTTGCTGCAACCGCCGGAAAGAAAGGAAAGAAGGCCCATGATGGCAAAGAGATGTCGGAATGTTCGCATGGTGTCGAGTGGTCTAACGCCAGAGCTCACCGACCGCCGCCGGAAGCGGGCAGCAGCAGTGAGCCCTAGGTTCGATAAACCGATCCGCCCAAACTCGAAGCGAGAAGCGGCGGTTCGCGTGGAGCGATTTGTTATGCATGGCGTCTCAGTCTTCGGTAAAGCACGAGAGTTTGAAGAAGTGCCAGGGTGGTGGCAACTCCTATGAGGAAGCAACCGTTGCGATGTCGGGAGGCGGTTGACTTCCACCCTTCGATCATGCCATTGATAAAATCACCCTCCGTAATAACAACTTCATTGGGTCCTGCGGCTTGCTTCCTGGCAAGGTCCACCTTGTATGCAGGAGAGGACACATAGTAACTATAGTATGAGCTCGTTTGAGCCAAAGAGTCTCTCGCACTCAAAAAGTTTCGAAACTCTCGGAGCGTGATGAATAAGCACAATCCGACTTGAATGATGATCATCACAGCCATGCGCATGTCACTTGGTTGCATAACGACCCAAGCTCAGCGACGTGCGCCGGGCCAAAGGATGGAGCGCACAGTCCGCGTCCGAAATCTCCCAAGACTCCGAGCGGAACAGCGGGGCGCACGTTCGCTGCAGCGCCTGGTTGAACGAAGCCGCTGCGCGGGGGGCTTCGCCGAGGGTGGAGATCGGTGAGGGCTGGCACTGAGAGTGCCGGCGTATGATCAACTCATCAGGCATTGGTTCCTCTACCTCCTCCCACACCAACGCGGGTTCTCCTCCGGGCCGCATCACGCCGCTGCGCCAGCGGTTCGTGGAACACCTGGTCCTGCAGCAGAAGACGAAGCGTACCGTGCAAGCCTACACGGCGTGGATTTAGGACCTGGCCAAGTTTCACAGGCGTTCTCCGGATCAGCTCGGGCAGCCCGAGGTTCGGGCTTGGATACTCCACCTCCTCACCGAGCGCAACCTTTCGGCCTCCTCCATCAATCTGGCCATCAACGCGCTCCGGGCGTTCTACGGCGGGCTGCTCGGCCAGGACATCGAGCCC